>ERZ1106923.203-NODE-203-length-26492-cov-17.719976_pt1 | contig 26492 bp, 44 predicted proteins | sample MGYA00403657_ERZ1106923 | MGnify/ENA primary metagenome ERZ1106923 (study PRJEB35170, sample SAMEA104062425) | human gut metagenome | biome: human gut; feature: human-associated habitat; material: faeces | place: Denmark | collected 2012-06-19 ...
AGTGTGAGTGTAATTGTGTAGAGTTGTTTAGGGAGTGGGACTTTAGAATTGTGAACAAAGCAAGCGAGTCGTTTCTAATGGGTTGGGTACAATCCGTGTTATGAATCCCCTTTGTACTCATTAGGGAGTTCATGTCCTAATTCAACAAATAGCACGTAATGACCTATTTCTTTCCTTCTCATCCTGTTTCTGGAGAAGAGCTCGCAGGGAGTCACGTGAACGTTTGGACTGCTCCACTCTATCTGTAGTACGACTCCATGTATTAGTTACGAGAATCGAGCTCAGCCATTAGGAACTGCTTTTCCATTCTCGACTGCATATCGCTCACACTACTCCTATGTAGCTTCAATTGATTATCGTAATAGAACAGTTGCCATCTTCGTCTTTCAGAATCGCCAGAACGAGGAGATTATCAAGAAGAATCCATTAGCGAACAGGACGGAGTTGAGTTGCACAGAGCATCACACGATTCAAAGGACGATTGTGGACACCAACCAAACCAATCCGTGCTCACCGGACTACAAATCGGACTACGATCGGACCTATCTTTTCATCTATTCCCAAGGAAGTGGGTTGCAGCTCGTATCCTTCACAGAGTAGATAAACGGCCTCTCAAACGCTACAGCTCCTATCGCACTGGCAAGAAGATCAGCATCTTGCGTCATGGCGCCGTATACAGCAACCGGCTTCACTGACATCTAGAGCAAGGAACCGTATCTGCTCGTTTTGGGTGTATTTGATGAGGTGCATCATGTACGTGTGATTTTCATCCGTAATGCGTCAGGTCGACTCCTGTAAGAAGAATGCGTTTGCCTCCTACGCAATGCTTATGAAACAGTGGAACATCAAAGTGGTGTACTTCACCTCCTCGCCTCCCATCATACAGGAGTGTAAAGCCAACGGAGTGGATGTCATCAAGGAGTACATGTCGCTCTTCTCCATACGCTTCACATATAGTGTGCAGGTGATGAACCAGGCCATTTTCAGGGAGTTTGTGAAGACGCTGAAGCAAATGTATGATGCCTCCTTCTACGGGTTCATGGACCACAACCTTCTTCTGTCCACTTCAATTGGAGACGTTTTGAATGAGATCCTGACCGGATCGCTTCATTCAAGTCTTCCCGACAGAGTTCGTCTTTCCTGCTTTTCCTTATTCGCAGCTTTTAATCTCTGGCGTTTCCTTGAGTGGTGCGCCTCCTCCGTCCATTCCTTCCGATGCCGCGTCCTACAACGCCATGCTTCGTTCACAACCGTATTTGGGTCACTACCAGGATCGCTGCAGCTCGGTTGCTCTCATCCACTGCGATGATGATTAGGCATTCTGGCTGTTCCACAAATCGGTGGATCTGGATATCTTCGGCGATGTCGCACTCTTCCGCGATAACATGGACCGCTACATCCTCAGCAGGGCGGCTGCCAGCGGCATTCCCATTCTGGACGTGACGTTCAGTGGTCGTTGATTCGAGCCGTCTGTCACATGTAGTTGTGAGTGTCCGGCAGAACGCCTGCTACAACTACGGCTACCCCGTGAATCCGAATTACCCCGCGGACGCCGTGCTGAATACGATGATCATGCACGGAGAGATGTTGGACTTGTTCTGTCTCTCCTCGCCCGGCGACTATGTGCTGGACATACAGAACGGCAACTACACGCTGGATAGGTGGTTGGACAATAGGGAGGAGCGAGACAGTCAGCGTCAGTCCTTTTTGGATCGTTTTTCATCTTTCTATGTTTGTTGCATCTCCAGGAGCGAATCATGGAAACTAAGGTAAGCGTGGCATACGCGTTGCTTAGGAGCCTAGGAAGCATCAGGGACAGACCCAACTAAGAACCAGTGCAAGAAGTGTGTTGATGGAATCGAATGATTATGGCATAGAAGAAAGGGCGAGAAGGAAGGGAACAATGAAAATCGGAAGCGGCAGCGAAAGGAGTACAAACAACTCTGCGACGAAACAGAGTACGAGATCCGAAACGGAAAGCGATATGTCATTCCCTATGTCTACAGACACGAGACGCATTGCAAGCAAGTCTGCTCGTTGGTGTGGCGTCATGCATAGCGGTGGTTTAACAGAACCCTCATCGACGTATACGCAAAGGAATTCGGCGCCTACTCAAAGGAGTACTACGAGGATGCCATCAAGAGCGGGAGGATACGCGTCAACGGGGCGGTCGTGGACTGTTCCTACGTATTGAAGAACGGGGATGTGATCACGCATTCCGTTCACAGACATATCCTCCGCAACTCTCTCTAGTTGCATCTTAACGGCCACATGAGCCGCCCGTCCCCTACTACCCCGTATCAGTCATCGGAGAGACAGAGGACATTATCGCCGTAAACAAGCCTCCCGCGATTCCGGTGCATGCGTGTGGTTCGTATCGCTACAACACGGTCGAAATGATCATGCGCAAGGAACTGGACCTGGGCGATTTCTTCTTCATCCACCGTCTGGACCGCGTGACCAGCGGCGTGCTACTGCTCGCGAAGAAGAAGGACGTCGCCGCGCGGCTGTCGAGCGAGCTGCAGCAGGGCGGCTGCCACAAGGTGTACTTGGCGGTTGTGGCGGGAAATCTTCGCGCCGATGAAACGCTTCCCAAAGAGAGCGTGGAGGTAATCGGCAACGAAATCATCAAAGTGACCCGCAACATCGCCATCGTGAGTCAGAAGGAAGGGATCATGAAGTGTTCGGAGAAGGAGGGAAAAGTGGCTTCTGTTGGGTTCGGTAACGAATAGCCTGCGTGCACGTACGTGATCCCGCTGCACTACTCGTCCTCGCTGGACTGTACGCTGGTGGAGTGTCTCCCAATCACGGGTCGGACGCACCAGATTCGCCTGCACTTGAAGTACCTGGGTCACGCGATCGACGACGATTTCAATTACAACGATTCGATTCATGTTCCCAAGTGACAACGCGTTCCGGCATTGACCCGTAGACGGACGTTCAGGGAATGGAAGGATACGCCCAAAGAAGGAGATGACAGCGCATTAACGGAGGGTATGTGATAGAATAGCAGTTGAACGATAGATGAGTTGGCAGTGAAGTACTGTCGCTGGTGCCACATGACGGAAGAGGAGATGCTAGATGATCTCTACAAGGACGAGCAGCTGCGATACACTTCCATTCATTTGCACGCATTCCGCTATACCGTTGCAGTCTATCGTTGGGAATGAGGAGTAGATACACAACACGTCGTTTCAAACGGAGTTGCCGACGTGGGAAATCGTCCGCGAGATGGATGAGGGTGTGTTGCTGCAGAACATTCTGCACTATCAACAGAGAATCGTTGACCTGGAAGCCAAACATTCGTCTTGTTCTGTTTGTTCTTCAGCTGGATTGTTGCGAATGCAATCCCCATCGTCTGTTGCAACGGGTGCAGAAGAGACACAACGGGAAGACCCAGAATCGTCCTTGGACACCGAATCCTTCCTTTCTACGTGTATGCAGAACGCTTCGGCAAGGCAGTCGCTGGGAAGTGAATCGTCGCTGAGTTCCCAGAGCACAACTCTTCCCGAAAGAACCGCTCCAAATGGGAATGCAGTGCCTCATACCCCAGTCACCTATGAAGAAATCCAAGCAAAGGAGCAGGATCTCCCCAGTCTCTTCTCGAAGGACGAATTGTTGCTTTGCGATGATTCCGTAACGCGTAGAGAACAAATTGAAAGCAGTTTTCTGCTCAACGTCGTCAACAAGAATGATCTCCCTCCTCGGCTAGACGATCCAGCGCCATTCTTGCACAGCAGTGCCGATTCCATACCCATTCCCGAAGTGAAGAGAGTCGATTGTCGGTTGGTGGACAAGAACCGACTGCGCGAGCGCGAGCAAGTGATGGAAGCGCTGCATCGCCCCTATCACCCCCTCCTCTACTCTTCTCTCCCTAGTCATTCTTCTGTTTGTTCGTCATACGAGACGGAATGATACTGCAGCACATTCCCGTGATGAAATCAGAGGTAGACGATGAGGGATGGGCTGAGAATGCAGGTGCTGTCCTATCTCTCGAAAAGTGTAATCAAACCGAGCACAGCGCCTCTGTTCATCGACGGGTGTGCGGGTCTCGGAGGTCATTCCCTCGCCGTTCTCCAGTCCTTTCCAACAGCAAGGATTCTCTGTATCGATCGTGATCCTTCCGTTGGTTGCACGTGTGTTCATCGATCTGAAAGATAGTGGCTCCGCTTTCGGCAAGGCTGAGTGAATTCGCTCCAAGAGTGACTATTGCGACGAATACGTATGCCCACACCAAGGAAGAATTGGAGAAGCACTGTTTCTTCTGTTTTCCTGCGTGAGTCGTAGTCGGGACTGTTCGAGCCAACGGGGTTCTATTGGATCTGGGGTTTAACAGCTTGCACGTGGACAACGCGGAGAGAGGATTCAGCTTTCAGAAGGACGGTCCTCTGGACATGCGCTACGACCAGACGCAGGGAGTCACGGCTTCGGCTCTGATCAACTCGCTGGACAAGGGAAGTCTCCTATCGATCTTCATGGCGTACTCTGGGGAATCGCTTCGCACCTGCAAGCGTGTGACCAACGCCATCGTGAAACGGAGGCAGTACCACTCATTCGAGTCCACGATGGATCTGGCGAGCTGTATGAACAAGGTGCTGGCGCAGGAGAAGCACTCGCAAAAGACGCCGTGCACGGGTCTGTTCCAGGCGCTGCGCATTGCTGTGAACAACGAATTCGACCACTTCGATGCGTTCATGGACACACTGCCCTCCATTCTCGAGCACGGAGGCGTTGCCGTGTTTCTGTGCTTCCACAGTCTCGAGGTGAAGCGCGTCAAGATGTGGATGCGGCGTTATCTCGACGGTCAATCGGAGTGGCGCGCCGCCCATGCGCTAGAAGACAAAGCGGTCGTCCTTGAATCCCGTGATGATGTGTAGTTCACCATTCTGACACCGAAGCCAGTTCTTCCCTCTCGCGAAGAGATCGAGTCGAATCCTCGCTCTCGCAGCACTGTACTCTATGCGATTCAACGCAACTGTCGTGTGTGTTAACAAACAGTCAAGACCTACACACAATTAGAACACGTTCAAAAGAGCAGAGCGCTCGCAAGCTTTCAGAAGCGATCAACACCATTTCATGGCCGAGGCTCATCCTAGAGGTGTCGTTTGAGATCGGATCATCATAAGGACAGTCACCGCAACACGAATAGTCAGTATTAAAAAGCTCTTTGAAACTCTCAGGAGTCAAGTTCAAATGGTTCATCCCACTATTCACTTGGTGACTCAGAAAGCCATGACGTATCCTCATTTACTGACAAGATCAGACGACAAGATACAGTTCTTTCCTCACCGCCATCACACACACACGTTGCTTCAGATTTGCTTTAGTTTCACAGAATCACTCAAAGGTGTCCTAAGTTCCAATCACTAGCAACCACAAATCAGCACGGTCCTCTACCTACAATTCCAAGCTTCCGCTGAACCAGAAAGTGACTCTTTGTGGCTGGTTTGGAGAACCTCCATTTCATTGGCTCACCGTTCTCTTGATGATCAAGACCCCAACGAACAGTGATCAGGAACGCATTTCCAGCCCACAGTCCTCCATGGGGAGAGAGAGGATAGCGCGGAGACCTCAGGGGATGTGAGAGGGGTATTTGCGCAATCACTCCGATTCTCGATGAATTCGTGTAGAGACTCTTCCATCCTTCTCGTTAATCCATTTTATAACGAATTTGCGCATCCACTGTGAGATGATGGTGTGATGCTTCCCCACGCCAGGGAACCGATAGAAAGCAAGGAATTCGATCACCCCTTCCACCGACAGAATCCAAACACGATTCGCCTCCAACACACATTTCTTCCCTCTGCAAGCAAATGATTTACCCAATTCGCTCCTTACGCTTTCGACAAGACATGGTGCGAGCGAAGGTTCGTTTGGCTGCGCGATTGAAGGTGCTGTACCTACAGCGCATCAACCACAAGAAGTACCCGAAGCAGCCTGCGAGGAAGGCGAAGAGGCATGTGTCCTTCTCGGGAAAGACGCAGATATGCCGATATGACCCAGAAGTGAGTAGCGCATCCGTTTCGTCATTCGATAGGCAATGCCGGCATTAGCGATGATTCGGAGGCCCAGTACGCTGAAAGAAGTGGTGACGGAGGGTGTTGTTCACTCATAGTTGCCGAAGAAGGCACTGGTTTGCGAAGCGAAGCGATTGAACGTTTACAAAGACGATGAAAACGAGAAGGCGCTTAAGAAATCGGTCGAAAGGGAGTGGAGAAGGGAAATCCTAGCCGAGCTTTCTGGTGCGGGCGTGGATGTGTCCAGCGTGAAGAAGGAGGACGTGGAGGATTTGTACAATCTCTATCTTTCCCTGAAGTGGGTTTCCCGTTTGGAGTTCATGGGTAGACAAGGTGCGCTCGTGCAAATGTCGGACCCCCTTTTGAATCCGCGCGAAGTCTCGTTCGACGCCCTCCGCTCCTTCATGAAGCTCCACCACATTGCCATTCCCGAGCCAGCGTCCCAGTATGGATGATTCGCTGTTTTCAGAATAGACTGGTGTGCATCTCCATCGTCGACACCTACCTGGCCGACCATGTCACGCGTAGGACCGACGAAGCCTTTGTGATGATTAGCGCTTGAGTCGCCGATGGCCGATATTGATCGTAGAAGAGTCACGGCGAGCACAATAAGCACCTACAAATACGGGATGTTCACACTGCCCATGATGCAGACGGAATTGCGAAGTCGCGGGATTACGTCTCCGTTGTATTTGCCGCAAATGGGGCGTTACCGACTAGATCATTTTTCGCTTGCAAGAACCTGCTGTCCCAGATGGTGGAGAAGGATTTGGAGGCTCGCTACGCCGTAGTTCCGTTCTCGTAGAGTGACGCGTAGAACGCTTTTAAGGGCTGTCTGGATGCTACGCTGTCGCTGTTCAGTCTGCCTGCGATTGATGAAGAAGTGGGCGCGAAACTGCTTCTTCTATTTGAGAAGCTGCAGACACTCCACGAGCCCATTCCTCGCGTTTATCTTTAGTTATGTAGAACAAGGATTGTTCAATACACACTAATTCACGCCCATCTTCTCCATGACTTCCGCGAGACACTTCGCAATCGCCTCGCTCGCCTCCTGCAACGCCACCGTGAGGTCCATGCTCTCCTCGTACAAGTTGAGGTTCGCATTCACATCGCGCAACGCATCCTCTCTCTTCTTCATCTCGCTCGTCACCTTTCGGCTCTTGTTCCACTTGCTGTACTCATTCTTCAGCGACTTTACCACCGTCGCCTGCTGGTCGCAATTGTCCTTAATCTGCTGGCAGATGCGGTCCACTCCCGTGATCGCCGAGTACAGAATCGTCTCGATGTTCAGCAGGTTTCCGTCCGCCTGCACGCGGCTGCGCACCACCGTCTCGCCCGTCTTGTCCAGCAACAACGAATGAAGCAGTTCACGACGCTGCGACAGCAGGTTCGAAGCCTGGTCCGAACTGTTTTTCATCTGCACCGACGACTGCGTTTCGGGGTAGTTCGTGCACGCGGGAAGACTCATCGCCAGCTTCGTGCTACCCGTAATACCCCCGATTTATGGCACACCTCGATTCGTTGAAAATGATGGCTTTTCCGGACATCACGCCGATGTTCTTCTTCAAGTCCGCGATCTTGGAGTTGAAGTTCTTCAGACTCTTCTCCATCCAGTCGATCACCTCCGTGAATTCCGATCCGCGCTCCACCTGCGTTCGCACCGCGTCCAGTTTATCTGCGCGTCACTCCATTCCAGAAATCGTGCCTTTTTGGTCGAGATACGTGGATTCCAGCTTGTCCACCGTGCCCTGCAGTCCGCGCAGAGAGCCGGATGACTGAACGCTCTGCAGGCGTTTCATCATGGTGTCGGGCAGTCCGCTGGCGAAGCCCTGCGCCGTCAGCTACGTCTCACCCGCCTCCAAAAAAGTCACGATTTCTGGCAGGAGGTAATCGCACATGAGCTTGTTGAGCTCGTCGTTCTTCTGCTTGCAGAGCGCCTGCATGTCGTCCACGCGCTTGCGGTACAGGTCCTGGTACCGCGACATCGCCTTCAGCACGTTGGCGTTCTCGGGAATCGGCAACGCCAACGGCACCTCCGTGATGTCCAGGTTCTCCGCCTAGTCAGTCAATCTTCGCCTTGTCAACTACGTAACTCATCTTGTCCATGCCGTTGGGCAGCTCCGGCTGCTCGGGGACGCGGCCGCCCTACGTGTCACGATTCCCGCGGGGATGTACGTAAATGCGGTACTGCTGGTAGAACACGCGACTGTCGTCCTTGACCATGTCGAACGTGTTCTTCGCCTGCACCTGGTCGATGTACTCGGAGAAGAAGCTGTTCAGGTGCTTCTCGGCGGCGACGCGCATGTCCTACGATCATCATCCCGACATCGCATGTACGTCGATCATCCCGCCCAGCTTGTACAGCACGCCGCTGTTCTCCTCCGGCTTCGCCATGAGCTGCATGCCGTAGTAGTGCAGCGTTTCGATGCTGAGCAGGTAGCATTCCAATTCGAAGTGCTTCTCGAGTCCGCTCGGGAAATAGCGCGGGCACTTCTTCGCGCACTCCATCACTGCCTTGTACAAGTCCGCCGCGCGCTTCTCCAGAATCACGAAAGCGGCACACGGCAGTCCCTTCTCCTTGGCCTTCAGGTAGAACACGTACTGGCCCTCCGCGAAGCACAGCGTTTCCAGCTAGAGGTCACGCGGAAAGACAAGGAATACGGTTTGAAGAACGCTCGCCTTGAGATCCTCGCTCGGCTTCAGCGTTTCGAGACGCGTCGAGTACTGGTTGCGGATTTCGCGGAAGTACAGGGCGGCGCAGCGAAGATTCTCGATACACGTGGTGATGCGCTCCAGTGTCAGCTCCTCCACCTAGACATGACACCAACATGCGCATATCCACGTTGAACTGCTGAGACGCTGCAATCGTATATAGAGCGGCGATGTTGTACATCACGGCGGCTTCTTCGTACAATATATCATATACAGTCGTCTTTCGACGTCCGAAGCTGTCGGTCCACGTCCAGGGAACCTCGATGCACTAGCTGTCAAAAGAAGAGAAGGCAGGCACTTTCGGTCCGGTCACGGGGAATACCTTTTCGAGCTGCTGCAGGTAGCTCAGATAGCACTTCAGGTCGGAGATGTTGTTCAATCCGTTGTAGGTCGTGATTGCGCTGATAGCATCTCTCTGTTTCTGCACCTTTTCCAGGGAGGAGGTCAGCGCGGGGTCAATCTTCTACGAATAACAAACTGGGGCACTTCCTTTACTCTGCCGAAGTTCTTTTTCAACCACTTCGTTAACGGTCCTGTAATATCAATCTTGCTCGTTACTTTTAATGGCACGCTTTGCATCCTTCACAATACGATAATCTGAAGACAACCAGTTAGAATCCAGTTGGGAGTTTCACTCGATAAGGACTCGTGCGACAAGACAGTGTTTTGGTCCGGCAGGGACATGAATACCAAATACGTACTGAACGCAACCCGGATTCACGCTGTGTAGTACATCCAGCTTCTTTCAAAGCAGTTGAAATCTGCCGGTAATCCACAGAAGCAGAAGGACCTAACGCGATACTTGAAAGGCGTAGGCGGAGAGGCGAGTGGTGATGCGAATAGGTTCTTCCCTGCTACGGTTTGAGTCATCCGCAGAACCGGTCCATATTCAAGGAGTTTTACAAGGAGCATTTGAGGTTCGTGTTGTGACGCTGCGGAGTGAGGGATAGCGATCACTCGGATGCGGACATCCGCGCTCTCGGTTTTGACTTGCTGCGAGAAGAGGGCTATGACGAGAAGTTCCAGGGCATCGAGTGTCTCGCCAAGACGATCAAGTCCTTTTCCGCCGACGATTTGCACACACTGGAGCGTTCCCTTGGTTTCGCCCGTCTCACGGCTAGCCATCATCGACAAGTATGTGTTTGACTGGGCAACGAGTGACAATCTGTCGTCACACGTGATCACGAAGGCGATGCTCAACAACAAGGACTGCATCCAGGTGGTGGATGGACATGATATGTAATCTCCAGATTGTGCACTTATGGAAAGATGCGCCCTCCTGGAGGCAGCGCTCTGCCTGCGTGTCCATGCTGCACTTCGCTCGCCGCGACATGTACACAGAGACGATCCTCGACATCTGTGAGAGGTGTTCGCGATGATCGTGCGTCACGCGTAGTGCGGTGAAGAACTCCTACCGATTCGCGCAGCTGGGTGTGGGCTGGGTGCTGCGCGACGTGAGTGTGCATCATCCCACCGTTGTGATTGACTTCCTCAACAAGCACGAGGAGGACTTCACAAAGGAGGCGGTTCGTTACGCGACGGAGAAGATGACTCCGACACAGAAGAAGCAGGTGCATAGTTGTACGAAGAGGTTGCGTGTTTGTTCCAGAGTTGTGCCTTTTACGGCTGTTCATCGTTTAGTGTGAAGAGAATGAGAGTGGTTTCAATTCTTTGAGTGTGTTGTTTGAAAGGGGTCATTTCAGAAAAGTCCTAATGCAGAGACACGTCTGACGATACTCTCGCAAAGAAAACACCTCAAACCATAGAATACAAATCACGCACAGACACACCCTCCGTCCACTCCTCCCTCCTCACACTCCGATTCTGCAACTTCAACGCCTCCGCGATGCAGTAGCCACGCCACTTCACGCTCTCTCCCACCTCACCCACGCCCTCCCATGCCTCCACCACCACTCGCAGCTTCTCAAACCGATCGTTCTTCGCCACAATCTCCTTCACCTTCTTCGACAGCGCAGCGCTCAGTCCGCGAACTCTCCCTCCCTCGCCGACCAGCATGGCGTGTTGTAGCACGGCGCCGACCACGTCCGATGGAACCGAGAGCAGACAAGAACATATGGCGTAAGGAAGGGGCGAAACGCCCTCGAGGAAGCAGGAGGCGAGGTGGCGGCGTTGCTCGCCAGTAATCGTATACTCTTTTCCGTTGTGCTCAATGGAAAGGTCCTGGGGAGACTCTTCCAGCGATGGGATTGAATGGACGGAGTGGCGTTTTGAGGAGAAGATATCCACGCCCAGCAACTTTGCAATACTGTCTTCCACGGATTTCATGCCATTCGAAAGACCTAGCGCTCACAAGAAGTGCCATTCACCTACAGACGGAATGGATGAGATCCACAACGCCATATCCCACGGTGTATATGGATGTGCACTCGTATCCAACGTCGATCACCATTCCCGAAGAAGAACCGAGAGGAAGCAGAGAGAGAACGCAGTCATACTGCAGACGAATCTCGCTCGCACTGAAGTGTCGAAACAGGATTTGAAACGAGGCTTGGATGAAGGCATCGGACAAGAAGGGACAAACCACAAGCGAAACGCGCTTTCCCTTCACTGGAAGGATAAAACGGCTACGCGTCAAGCTTCGAAGTATGAATTCGACCCATTGAGGACAGTATCCCAGAACTGAAGGACATCCCTTTCAAACTGCGTATTCGTCTCTTCGCTTTGATGTGATAATGAAGTCAACGCCTATTCATCACATTACGGAGCTGGGAGGCACTTTCACGGAAAGGGTGCCGATCGGCAGCAGTTGATTTGAGTATCCATAGGAGACGCGATTTCCATCGATAAGGATCACAACACTGCTATCGAAGGACATGATTATGAAGCGAGTGATTTGCGGGGGATTGAAAGGAGGGAACGGAGTGCTTTGATCAGAAGGAAATAGTGGGCGATTGAGATCATCTCTGCTTATCGCCACCCAATCCCGCCACTGCGCCCTCCAGGATGAGTACACGAGTCTCCTGCGACTCCATCCTTCCGATCAGCACATCCCCCACAACCCCAACTCATCCAATCCACGCACTGTCCCTTCTCCACAAACACAGTTTCATTTCATTGAGAAGCGGAGAGGCTCGGATCGCGTAGGTTGTGTTCTGTTTGTGCGGAAGCGGGTGTAAGCGATGGGAGAAGACTGTTTTCTCCTCATCTCCATTTGCCTGCGAGATTGACTCCCACAGGATATCAACGCTGTTTTTGCGGTTCCTTGTGGAATTGTGAAGAAGTTCGTACCTGACATTGTGTAGGAAGTTCGTACCTGACATTGTGTAGGAAGTTCGTATCTGACACTGTGTAGGTCGGGTTGTTTGTTAGAAAACACGCGCTACACATCGATAATGCGCTTGAACGCCTCCACGGCCTGCGGAATGCTGAAAATGGCTGAGTAAATGCTCTCCAGGAGACGATTTGGGTCGAAGTAGCCGTAGCAGGCGAACTGGTTTGAAAACTACACGTCACACAAGAGAGTCAGCGCGACATCTTGAAGGATACTCGTCACGACCTGCATCTTCGACACGTTCTCTTTGTACAGTATTTGCATGAAGTCCTTGAACAGCGCGTTGCACTTTCCCTGGAAGAGCTGGACGGAGTGCAGCAGCGCTTCATCCTCTTCGCGAAGACAACTATTCTCTGCAGTTGCCACTCGATTCGATAGAGAAGGTCTCGAGTGTTGCGCCTTCATGGGCTCGAGCATGCGGCGCGAGCCATCGAGCGTCACTCTGAGAAAGAGCGCCTCTTCGCAGTAGTGAATCAAGTAGGGAAGCGTTGAGGCCAACTTCGCCTTGTCGAAACACTTGTCGAATGGCGTTTCCTTGGAGTTGTCAAACTCCACATTCAGGTAGGACGCTAGCAGCTTTCGCTCCTTCTTCCTTCCCGCGAGCAGGATCTGGAGAACGTAGATGCACAGGGATCGGTTCTCCTGGGACTTCGACAGGACCACATTCACCAGAAGACGGAACAGGTACCACCACTGAGGGTAGAACGCATACTGCTGTCGCAGATAGGACATGTACACACGCAGCGAGCAGGCCGTTTCTGTTGGCGTGTCGTGATCGCGCTTCGAGCCCTCCTCTATGCTGTTGCAACGCGACCGCTTTCGACTCGTTGGAACTTGGTGAAAGAAGGGCTGGACGGGCGCGCAATACACTGCGGGTTCGACGGGGTACACTGGAATGTACGGCGCTGGATACGACGCTATTCCTTAAATCGTGCACAACTCCAGGTACGAATCGGCGGGTAGTAGGAGGGGGCTTGGACAATCCCCGTTGTCTGATCGATGTAGGGATCGGCGAATCGACTGCTCACGGAGTAGGGTTGCGGCATTCCGTGCTACAACGTAATCGGCTGAAAGAGCGCCTACGATTTGGCTCACCTGATGCATGGGACTGGCTATGATTCTAGGATAGTGTGGTGGCTTTGCTTCGCCTAGAACTCATCTCCCAAGCGAATGGCCCACCTCCTCCGTGTTCAGCGCTCCTGTGGTTTGCACTCATGGAGAAATAAAAGCAGAGTGAAATGCAACACGAAGTGCCTCTTCGCTCAACAATTCTCTTTCAAACAACCTTAGTGATGTCTCCTTTCAAACAAACAACCTTATTGATGTCTCCTCTTTCAAACAAACAACCCTAGTGATGTCTTCTCTTTTCCAGGTACTCGACAGGGTACTTGTCCTCCAAAATGTCGTGCACCTGTCTCGCTCTCTTCTCCTTCTTCTTGAACTCGCCGTACTCCTTCCACGTCTTGAAGCCCTTCGGGATCTTGCTCGTCTTCTTCCGCGCCGTGTGCGTGTCCAGCGTCGACAAATCCAGGTAATGAGCCAATGCCCTTCCATCGTTGTCCTTCGGCATGTTACCACGACGGTAGTCATCCATTCCTAGTCCTCACTCACCACACCAATCACCCACCCGCCGCGATGAAACTGCTGGGGGCCTCCGGCTCCGTGCGCGTGCGCGTCTTCTTCTCCTTCTTCTCCTCGCCCGGCGCCACCTCCTCTTCCTCCACGGGGGGCTGGTGGTACCCCCCGTTTTCGAACGCACCGTACATGTAGTACGGAACCGTCGTGTTGATCTCCTCCGTCGCCGCCGGCTCCACGGGCGCGCCAGGCGGAGCGGGCTCCATTCCGGGCGCGACGGGCGTTTCCTCCGCAGCGGGCGTTTCACTCACGGGGTTCTCGGAACTCGCCTGGCTCTCGCCAGCCGCCTTCGCCTGCATCGTGTACTCGTGCGCGAGCCCGGCGACGGTCTTCGAGTACGAGAGCGCGTTGCATGCCGCGGGGACGGAGGGGTTCGGGCGGAGCGACGGTTTCACGGGGAAGGTGAAGTCCTGGGGGACGGGTCCGTCGGGCGCGACGGAGGTGTTGGCGATGACGACGCGTTCGCTGGAGGTGAGGACGGCATCAGAGCGTTACCTGGTGTTGCCCTCCTTGTCCGTGGCAAGGGACATAGCGGTGCGGAGGACAGCGAGACCGCGCACCACGCGGCCGAAGAGCGAGGCGGTTCCGAACAGCTGGGGGGCGGGGGCGGAGGTGATCAGGAAGCGACTCAGATTGCTAAGCGTGAGGGGGTGGGAGAGAAGGAACAGATTGAGGCCATCGCTCAGGCTGACGAGCAGACCGGCACGGTCGAGCGGCTTGTTGACGTTCTCGTCCTCGAAGGGGGCTCCGTAGATGCTCATGCCGCCCGTGCCTAGTGCGATGAGAGGACAAATGCGAGCGAACCGTCTCCGTTTGTGATATCGCCGCCCACCATTCCGAGACCGGGGATGCACCGATGGAAGAAGGAGCCCTTGAGTTTGAGGGGCTGCGCGCCGATATCGGGCAGCTCCCCGGTGCACAGACAGTAGAAATTGTAGCACGCGAGGGGAGCGATATCGGCAAACAGCTACAGGTCATAGAGACGGAGAGATGTTACCTCGATCGTAATACGTCCGCCGATGCGATCGCCGTAGTTCAGATCGAGATTTACACGGGGTCTGGGATGCACTAGGGAATGAGCGATAGAAAAGGCGGAAAAGACGTACCCTGGGCGAAATCGACGCACTCGTTTCGACGACTCTGCCTACACAGCATGACGAGTGAGAGGTAGGAGTCTTACCAGATTTTCACATCGCAGTCTTTATATTTGTTCAGTTTGGAGAGATAGGGAGACTCTTTCGATTCTTCTCCCGTTTTATCATTATGATACACGATGCTGCCGTCTTCGGCAAGAATCACTCTCCATTCGGGATTCAGACTGTCCGTCATTCTTCCTTTTGTCTCTTTCCTTCTGGGGAGTGAAGCCGTCAGGATTTCAAAATTCCCGTTATTGCGCCTTCCTTTGGAACGCTGTTTGGGGTGTTTTCGTGCTGTTTTGCATGTGTCTGCAGTGCTTATACTCATGGAAGAAGATGAGAATGGAATCCAGCATCACTCCACGGAATGATCAGCAAACAACCCCAGCCACTCTCACGCCTCATGTCGATGTCACACGAACCACGGAAAGAGGAATTGAAAGGATCTCGCTCCACAAGACAGTCCTTGCAGATCAAGCGACCACTGCACGCGCGACAATCCTTCAGAAAAGGGAAGCCAAGTGCGAAACGAGATGGAAGAGTATATACATTATACAACGAAGGCGAGTTTGTCGCGTTTCGCACATTCTGAGTCCTAGGCAAGAACAACTATCCCCATGTAGCAGAGCTGTATTACCCGTACGGCTACGAGGAAGACGACAATCGGAGTTGCGACCAAAAGGACGATTATGAGGCAGAAATTCACTTCAAGGCGCCGCACATGAACGAGGTGATGTATTGTCCCGTGATGAACGGGAAACTGAACGGGCGGTTTGAGATTCGCGCGACGGAGAACGGTGAGACATATACACAGATGATGGGCACAATGGAAGACGGAAAGATAAGCGGCGTGTGCGAAATATTCGACCCGTACAAGGGCAAGATATTCGAGGGCACATGGGAGGATGGAAAGCGCTGCGGAACGTGTATCGAGTACGAGTTCGGAAACGTTTCCTTCCAGGGCTCGTATCGCGACGACAAGCGAAACGGCTACGGCTGGGAGTACCACGACAATGAGCTGCAGCGGGAGGGAGAGTGGCGCAATGGCGTGTACCAGCAGACGTACGAAATCACGAACCAAGTGAACTTCATCGACACGGGCTTGGGCATGATCGTTTCCGACGTGGATGGCGACTTCCTGATTACGTGCGTGGAGTGGGAGGACAGCAAGAAGAACGGCAAGGCGTACACATACAGCAAGAAGGAGAAGCGCGTGGTGCAGGAGCGGTTGTACATGCAGGGCGATGAGATTGATCGCGCGACGCTGGCGCCGCTGGCGACGACGAAGGGGAAGCTGGCGCTCAGCAACGGTCTTTTATGGGATGGTGATGTTGCCAACGGAATGTGCAATGGCGAGGGCGTCTTGTCCACTCCGTCGGGAGAAGTGGTGTACAAGGGCTCCATGTTCCGGAATATGCGTTACGGCGACGGCACGAGCTTTGTGAAGGGAAAGAAGGAGTACGAGGGAATGTGGCAGATGGATGCGAAAATGGGGGATGGCACTCAGTTCAACGAGAAGGGCGAGGTCGAGAAGAAGGGCGTGTGGATCAACGACCACTTCGCCGAGAGCAAGTTGGTGATCATGAATGATGATGCGTCGATCTTCTCGAACGTGCTCATGACCGAGTTCACCGTGGGCGACAACCTCCTCAACGACATCGTGGACATCTCCTTCCCGCGGTACTCGCTCCTCGAGACCATCACCATCGGACACGACTCGCTCAAAGAGCTGTCCGAGCTGAACCTCCGCGGACTCCAAAAGTTGCGGTCCCTCGCCATCGGCGAGAACAGCGTGACGCTGTGCATCAACGTGCTGTCGCCCATCCTGCTGAAGAACCAGCCCGAACTCCTCGCCAAAACCATCTCCAACAACGAGAACCGAATTCGCGCCGAAATGAAGAGTTTGGTGATCGCCGACTGTCCGCTGCTGGAGAGCGTGGTGCTAAAGCGCGGCGTGTGCTCCGACTTCTTCGTCTTCACTCTCGAAAACGTACCGAAACTCCGCGTGCTGGAAATCGGGGAGATTTCTGCCATTCCGGGAGACAAGGGCTCGTCGAACTGTTTCTACTACGCGAACAACCTGGAGGTGATGAGTGGTCCCACGGATTTGAACTCACGGGTAGACTGTCCGTCGCTGGAGCGTCTGGTGCTGGGCAACCGCGTGTTCTGCTCCGTCCAGGTGATGCGCATTCACAGTAGGCGAAGTGGCAGAAATCGAGCCTAGATTTGCCAAAACTGAAATCGCTTCTGTTTGGCGCGCGCGCGTGCTTTGGACACAACGCGAGGGGGTACAACGACAAGATGATGCCGATCAGTCGGATGTCGATTCGAGGTGAGGATGCGGAATGGCGATGATGGGAAGATTGTCCGTCCGTGGAGGAAATGAAGTTCAACAATAACTTTGTGAGCTTCAAGAGCGTGTGTTTCGAGAGTAGCCGTTTGGAGCGAGTCTGATGTAGATCTTCCCAATTGCACGGTTGCCGAAAAGGTTTCAAAATGCTTCCCGAGCGACGCGAAGGAGGGGATTGAGGTTGGGAAGAGTGGGAGTTGTTGGCGGGGATGACGGGTAGATGTGTCGGAGGCGCTGAAGAGGGTATTCATGTAAGTTATCGGGCTGTTTGTTTTCGAGAGGAGTTTTCGTGTTGAGCGGGTTATCCCTTCACCGATTCGATTCACAGTCAATTGAACGGGGGAATTGGGAGTTGTGTCTGACATTCGTCCCAAGCCACGCCTAGAATCTTTTCAGCCCCCCTCCTTTGAAAGCCACCAAAATACCCTCTCCTTTTGCCCTTTGCTTCCATTGCAAGTTATCCTTTGAACACCTTTTCATCGCAAGATGTCTAGAACCCTGTGGATTGGCGATGTGCAAGAGAACTGGACGGAAGACTACTTGTGTGCTCTGATGCGAAATGCAAGTAAAGCGGCGTCCTACTCATTTCTCATCCTGTAGAGGGACTAGTGTCTATAAAGCTGATGCGCGATCGAGCAACGAACGAGCCTCAGGGTATTTCTCCGTCGGTTTGAGTGATGGGACTAGGATTTGGCTTCATCGACTTCGCCACCGAAGAGGACGCCATCAACGCGCTGAACGGATACAACGGACGTCCCATTCGTCCTTCTTTTCAAATCCCCTGACATCTAGCCGGCACGGGATACACGTTTCGCCTGAACTTCGGAGGAGGGAGCAAGAATCTAAACTTGGCGGACAACTACTGCGTGTACATTGGAGAGCTGGAATCCAGCGTGACAGATGCGCAGCTATATCAGATATTCAAAGAGAAATACATTTCGTTCTGCGGCGCAAAAGTATTCAAATCCTCTCCTCGTAAGGGCTAGATTATGCGCGAAACGGGAACCAACATAAGCAAAGGGTTCGGCTTCATCCAGTTCAGAGCGCGTGACGAAGCCGAAATGGCGCTGAAGCAGATGAATGGATAGTACGCGCTTCCTCCTCGGATGATGTGTAGCGTCATTAACGGTCGTCCCATCAAACTGAGTTACGCATCTGCCCGACGCTGGCTCCGCGACGACGAGCCCTCCAAAGGTCCCACGGCGCTGGAGACGAAGTACAACGTGATCATGGAGGGACCCGAGATTCCGAACATCCGACCGCCTCCACCCACTCCCGCGATGATCGCCAAAACGATCGCGAACAACGCGAGCGGGTCCGCGTCCATCGTCGATGCGTACGGTAATGCGTACGAGAATCCGATGTTTGCGAACGATCCCGTGTTCCAGGTGGTGTTGCATGAAGTTGATTAGGAGTAGGCTGCGGTGAAGGCGAGACAGGAGAAGAAGATGCGCCTGATGGGGAAGAAGGCGGTGGAGGTGAACGATGTGGAGGTTCCCACCGACCGATCCAAGCCCTTTAGTGTACGGTTGGGGAGAGGAGCTGAGAGGTAGATACAGGAGGAGAATCGCCAGTTCATCAACCGAGTGGGCGCTCTCTTCGACATGCCGTCGCTAACCATTCCAAAGCTGAAAGTGTGACCTGTGTTTGTTAAAACTCGATTTGGAGTCGGAAGTGGACTTGCCGCCCTTTTCGATCCGAAGCGCGGCAACATACCCACGGTTTCCTCATTTGTTCTCATGGAGGGTACGCCTAGGAGGATATAAATGACGACTAGAGGAGATTGTTGTATCGTGCGCACTGTATTATACGGAAGTGAGACTCATGTGTGCATTTTCACTTGCAAGGTGTCGCAGGAGTATGCGGCAGCCATCGATGTGAGTAACATGAAGCAGAACAAAGAGGACCGAGACCGCACTCTGCTTTTGTTCCCCTCTTCGAGTCATCGTGAAGCATAGATTGGAGTATCAGGACAACGCGCAATTCAATAATCTCGAGACGGTGCTCATCCAAAACGATGTGAGTTGCCTCTATACCTATGGCTCGGTGGAGAAGGGCAAGTTGATGCACATTGCTAAGCTGCTGGAACATCTGAACATAAAGCTGAAGATCGTGAAGAAGAGGTGACGTGTTTCTGTGAGGTGTCATCATCAGTGACTTTGCAAATGCCGACGTGGAGCACGACCTGTCGCTTCTGATTGGCGAGGAGAACCTGAATTTGCACCCCGATGTGCTTGCAAAGCGACAGGCTCTAAAAGCGGCGGGCGTTCTCGTCTCGGTTCTCCCTCCCTTTCCTCTTGACTCCATAGTCGCTGCACTTAACGACAGACGTATACATCGGCCACTACGCCATCCAATCCTACACAATGAACGACTACATGCGTTTGGACAGCTCCGCGCTCTCTACGCTCAACATCTTCCCCGTGGAGAAGGTCCGCGACAAGGTGTCCAGGTACCTCCATTCTCTTGTCGTAATCGGCAGCATCTTCGGGTTGCTGAATTGTACGGTAACTGCGGGAATCGGCGAGCGCTTGCTACGTCGCTGGCTCAACCAGCCGCTCGTTTCCGTCGAGGACATCAATCATCGTCTCGACATCGTCCAGCTCTTCATCGAGGACAGCGACCTGCGCGACACGCTCCGCTCGAACGCGCTTCGCGGCATCATCGATATGGAAAAGATGTGTCGCCGCCTCGAGCATCGCGTTCGCTTCCGCCTCCAGGACCTCTACAACATGTACCAATCGATTTGCAAGCTGGACGACATTATCGTGGTTGGAGGGAAGCGTCGTGACGCATAGGCCTGCTTGGAGGGAAGCCAACACCCGCTGATCGACGCTGTTCGCTCCACACTGATCACCCCAATCGTGGAAATGAAAGCGGGCTTTGGGCCTTTCGTGGAAATGACCGAGAAGGTGATCGACCAGAAGTCCCTATTGTTGTCGCCGCCCGAATTCATGATCAACCCGAACTACAACGAAACGCTCGCCGCGATCGCACTGAAACGCAACGAGGCCTACGACGAAATCATGGCGCTGTACCGCGAAGTTTGACAAGCGGCGAAGATTGACAAGTAGTATTCTTCGCGGTACCCCGAAGTTGATTTGAAGTGCGAACACAACCCGCGATTCGGGTACTGTTTCCGAGCCGCCAGTCGCTTCAACAACGAGGTGAATTCGATTCCGGACGTGAGCGTGCTGCAGGTGCTGAAGAACGGAATCCATTTCACCATCGACGGGAAGGAGTAAGAAATCGGGGGTGTTTTTGACAGTAGTGATTTGAGAACGCCGTCGAGCGAGTACGAGCAGTACAAGAGCGAGTACATGGAGGCGCAGAAGGAGGTGATTCAGAACGTCATCGAAGTGGCTTTTTCGTACATTCCGCTTTTCCACACTTTTTCGACATTGATTGCACAATTGGATGTACTCGCCGCGTTCGCCCAAGTGTCGAGCACCGCTTCGATCCCGTACTCGCGGCCGTCTTTGCTGGACATCGACAAGGCGAATTGTTGGGTTGTGCGGAGGCGATGATGATGTAGATGTGAAGATCGAGGAGGGTCGGCATCCGTTGCTGGAAATCCAGTCCAACATCCAGTACATCCCGAACTCCTATGATATGGGTGGAAGCGGCGCGGATCGCAAGAATGTGATTCTCATCACCGGACCCAATATGGGAGGGAAGAGCACGTACATGCGTCAGGTGGTTGTTGTTTCGTGGTCTGATTCGCAGCTTGGCATCATCATCATCATGGCGCAGATCGGTTGCTACGTCCCCGCAAAGAGCGCGGAGTTCCCGCCGTTCACGGCGCTGTACACGCGAATCGGCGCGTCGGACAACCAGTCGCGAGGCGTGTCGACGTTCATGAACGAGATGATTGACATGTCGAACATCCTGCACGCGTGCGCGGGCGACACTCCGCGCTCCAACAGCCTCATTGTGATCGACGAGCTGGGAAGAGGAACCTCCACGTGCGATTCACCGTGATGCATCACGATTAGCTACGACGGACTGGGGTTGTCGTGGGGCATATTGGAGCACATTATCAAGGACATTCCCAACTGCTACTGCCTGTTTACTACCCACTATTACGAATTGACCGCGATTGCGAAGGAGTATTCCAACGTGCGAAATATCCACGTGACGGCGCTGACGCGCGACAACTACATCGCGATGCTGTACGGGATTCGAGAAGGACCGTCGGACAAGTCGTTCGGCATCAATGTGGCGCAGTTGTGCAACTTCCCGCCGTCGATTATTCGAGTGGATTTGGTGATGGCGAATGAGTGTTAGGACGCGGAGAAGAAGGTGTGGGAGCTGGAGGCAATCGCAAAGGCGAACACGAGCGAAGAGGCGCGAAAGCGTGTGTCGGAGGAGGCGATGGAGGAGGTGCGGAAGAAGGCGCGTTGTGTGTTTGAGGAGTCGGTGATTCGGAAAGAGGATGTGTCTGGTTTGATTGAGGAGATTGAGCGTGTATGCTGCTGTGTTTGTTTCGTGTAATTGTGAATGGGTGTTCTTCGCGTTGATTGTTCCGTGTGGTGTCATTTGTTTAGTGGTCAGTAGAAGCGTTGTTAATGGCATCACACTCAATAACATCACACTCATTCAAATCGCATGGCCGCTTCCTTTTCATCGTCAACACAATGGTATCCCATCACAACACAGAATGACTCCATAGGGAAGAGTGGATGAAGAGCGCTAACGAAGATACCTGCCAGCAAGTCCTATACGAAAACGAATCGATTCTGCCACGAAATGACATCGATAAAGTCATATATAACTGCATAGCAAGTAGTCATCTCATGCTAAGCGTGACTTCTAGTTCTCGTTGAGATGGGAAGCAAAAATGATATCCATCGAAGAGTGGTCAACACGGCAATTCTATACTTCAGAAGGTTGTACACGAAGTGCGTGTGGTTGTTCCTTTTCACCGTAGACTCCATTTCAATCAAGTGCATCCCTATCTGGCCGTTCCGACGTGCTTCTATCTCGCATCCAAAGTGGAGGAAATCATGCTGTCAGCGAGTCGCGTTCAGTCCTTCTTTGTTGCCGTTTGCAAAAACCACAGCATGGAGCCGCTGCAGTGGACGGTGGAAGACATGCTGAAGTGCGAGAACGTCATTCTCGACCAGCTCGACTACAATCTCCTCGTCTTTCAACCCTCCCGACCTCTTCGCCATCTCCTCTCGCTATTCCACTTGGAGGACTTCATCCAGTCTTGCACGTGCGCTTCTTCCGCCTTCCTCACTCCTAGTTCTCTCATCAATGACTCGTTTTTCACCACCATTCCGTTGCTGTATCCGCCTTACATGGTCGCTCTGACGGCGATTTATATGATGTGCATTTTCAACAGCATCAATCCGGAAGAGACGTTCTTGCGAATGCACGTGGATATGGCGACTATTCACAAGATTTGCTCTCAGCTGTGCCAGTTCTATGAGCTGGGGGTGGACTTTTGGCCGAAGTCCATTACGGACAGTATTATTGTGTTGAGTCAACAGTTTCATTAGTCTATTGCTCTTTGCATTCAGTTCTTTCTTTTGATCCACCCTTCCCTCCTCTTCCCGCTCAAACCCCACAACACCCCCCGATCCACTCAACGAATCTACCATTCATGCAGAGTGCATTCCCATCATTCCGCCGGAAGACGGTCACATTTCTCTTTCAAACATGAATTACGCAAGCCAAATCGATTATAGCGACAAATACTACGACGAGACCTACGAATATCGGTAAGGATCCTTTGCTCGGCTCACAACCAGACATGTCACGCTCCCCAAAGAACTGTCCAAGCAAATTCCTCCCGGTAAACTGCTGACCGAAAAGGAGTGGAGATCGCTGGGAATCCGCATGAGTCTCGGTTGGGAGCACTATGCCACACACAAGTGGGATCTCTCTTCACCCCGTGTCACGGCATAGACCCGAGCCCAATATTCTGCTGTTTCGCAGACCCCTCGGAACCGATGGCACTACGGGTGCTGTGAACCCGGAATTGGCAAGGATGCAGAGAGAGCATTTCCGAAAACAGTTTGGTTTAGAGTGGAGTGGTTTGTTTCAATCTCGCAAAGCCTGCGTTCCTTCCTCTATTTCAATTGGGGTGGGGTGGGGGGGAACGGAGAGGCAAAAGAGAGTCGTTCAGAAAAAGAAAAGCTGGATGAGACGGGCATCGATCCCGTTACCTATCCCTTGCGAAGGGATCACTCTACCATTTGAGCTACACACCCATTTGTTTCCAGTCCAAACTCACTGCTTTTCTGTACAGCGATCGCGGTGGATGTCTCGACAAATGCTGTGAATCTAAAACAGGAAAAGAAAGCACTTCACGTCAATGAACTGTTTCATTTACGCAACGCAACTCTTCATTGACTCAGAATGAAACTCTTCATCAACACAAAATGAAACTCAGAAAGAAAAACAAAAAGTTGGATGAGACGGGCATCGATCCCGTTACCTATCCCTTGCGAAGGGATCACTCTACCATTTGAGCTACACACCCATTTCTGTTTCTTCCACTCCACTACACCATTTCAGACTACCACACCACATCCTCCGAGACGCCAAGACACCCACGCCATCACTCCAAATCCACTCCAAAACCAAAAGTGGAAGAATCTTCCCAGGAACCAAAAACACAAAAAGAGAATCATCATGGACCTAGCTCTCAATATTGCCGTGTGGAGTGGGCTCGCACTTAGCTGCATCGCTTGCCTGGTTGTATTTCCTTTGATACTGGGTAATGAGGTAGTGCTGGAATTGTACGGAGAAGCAAATCGCCTCGGAGTTCCTCAGCTATTATATTGTAAAGAGGGTGATCAGTTGTGTCGCTTCTTTCGCTATGTTGTTGATTACTAGTGCGCCCTCTTATCCGTACTCTATTTGATGTTATGGTATTGTTGCTTCACTTCCGTTGTAAAGATCATGTTTGAGTACGTTCTCATGTTGCTCAGACTGATCATCATGTTCTGGATTGTCTGCTTGTTCCACCACTTTTCGTTGATCGTCCCCGCCAAGAACAGCAAGACCGTAGTCCTCCTATCCTCTCTTCACGCCTAGTGCTCTCTCTACCACTCATTCTCCTTGCTCTGTTCCTCGCTCCTCGCACTCTTCTACTTCTGCTTTGACGATGGTCACGCGAGCACTTCCGAAGTGTAGTTCCTTCTCCATTCCTTTCCCCTAGATTCATCCAGGGATCTGGAGACTTTTGGATGTACCATGTTCTGTGTCTCGTTCCGGTCCTGTTCATTGCGAGATACTTCATCGTCATGGCCGTCACTCTTCAGAACTTGGGCTTCACCAAGAGCTACGTGCGAAAGGTTACTCTGAAGCCAACGCTGTTGTTTGGGTCGGTCGTGATCTACTGGCTCTTGGGCGTTATCGCTGCCTGCTCCAACTTCAGCAGTCCAAAGACGGTGACGCTGTTTGATGTTATCTACGCGTTTGCCTCCACGTCGCTGTGCTTCTGGATCGCTGTCATCGTGCTCCTGAAGAAGAAGAGCGCATCGTCGCCATTGCAAGAATCTCTTCTGCAGCAGTACTCTTTCCTACTTTCACTCACACTCTAGATGCGATCTGAACATGAATCCGGTTACTGCCCGCGATGTGTCCGTATTCGTTGAAACCTTCAACTGCGGCGAAAAGTGGATCACGGACGTCGACCTGAATCACTACGTGCCGAAGGGCAAGGACATTTACGTGTTCTCGCTCCAGGAGTGCATGAAGGCAAATGCGTCCGTCAACGCGATTCGACACTATCTGGCCTCGGACGAGAATGACTACCAAATCGAGTCGCAGTCGATCGGTGGCACCTTCAAACTCCTCGGGTATCACGGCACAATCACGGTGATCGTCGCTGTGAAGAAGTCTGTCGTGAATCGCTTCAGCCCCTCCGTTCCGTATCGTGTGTGCGAGGGATTCGGGTTCCGGAGCTTCCGCTTCGGGAACAAGGGATCCGTGGCGATTCAGCTGCGATTAGCAAATCAGACCTTGTTGGTGATCGCGTCCCACTTCGCATCTGATTTGAAGGTAGTGTAATGTGAAATGCCTCACTTTCAGGGAAAGAACTACCTTGCCAAGCGATTAGCCAATGCGCAGAACACACTGCTCGAACTCTCTCCGGAATGGCTCGGACTGACTCGCTGGAATGCGCAGTACATGGCAACGCACACGGTACCTGTGGCGATGATCATTCACTCTAGATCATCGCGGGCGACCTGAACTTCCGCGTAACGGAGAACTCGATGGACCGCCTGTTCGAGGAAATCGTGGACGGAAGCAAGCAGGGCTGTTACAGTGAATTGCTCAAGAAGGACGAGCTGACGACGTTAATGCATTCCAATCAGGTGTTCGCTGGATTCAACGAAGCCTCTATCTCCTTCCCGCCCACATTCAAACTCGAAAAGAAGGAGCGCGGAATTTGCCTCGATTTCTGCAAACTGGACGCCGTGAAGAGCGTGTACAAGACGAAGGCGTCGGACAAGACGCCGCGTGTCCCGTCATGGACGGACCGCATCCTGTGGTACAGCTTGCCGCTATACAGGGAGAAGCTGGAGCCGACGGAGTAGATGATGTGCCTGCTGTGAAGTGTAGGGATTATGTGATGATCGAGAGTATCGTGAAGTCGGACCACCGGCCCGTGCATTGCGAATACGTCATCCGCGCTCAGCCGACCCGGAATGGCAATGCGACCAAGACGCTCCAACTCACGCTCACGCATCTCGCCTTTGAAGGAAGCGAAACTGGGGGTGTTGAGTTCGCGAAAGTGTGCTGTCCCCTTCCTTGCGAGGATTGCCTGTGGGAGCAGCGACAGGTGATTTCGTTCCGGTTGCGTGACTCGTAGATGCAAGTGATTCGCAACGGATTCTTCATCGAGGAGAACGCTACTCTCCCTCCTCTGGAGTCTTCTGTCCTCTCAACGAGCGAAGTGGTGTTATCCCACAAAGTCGCTGGTATCAACTCTCTTCCCGTCCACGCTGCTATTCTAGTTCAGACGCAGACGGTTTCGGCTCAGGTGGGGATTGGACCCCCTTCTAACGCATAGGGGATTCTGGTCCTCGAGGAGGTGTGTGAGCACAAGCCGTTTTCGATTGAGGCGACGAACGGAGGCATCGTTGTCGGGAAGATTCGCGGCGTCTTCTCTCTGCAGGAAGTGGAGTAGTTCGATCGCTCTGTTTGTTACAGCACGGTGCTTCGCGCGAATGAGAACAGGGGATAATCGGAAATGGTCTCATCCATACCGCGGGAATAGTCATAGGGTGAGGCGTTTCGTGCAGTTGCCTTCTTAGCAAAACAGAAAACAGTTGATATGGACGCGAAGGACCTCAAGATTTGTGTTGTGGGTTTGGGTTATGTGGGTATGC
>ERZ1106923.204-NODE-204-length-26483-cov-17.922204_pt1 | contig 26483 bp, 37 predicted proteins | sample MGYA00403657_ERZ1106923 | MGnify/ENA primary metagenome ERZ1106923 (study PRJEB35170, sample SAMEA104062425) | human gut metagenome | biome: human gut; feature: human-associated habitat; material: faeces | place: Denmark | collected 2012-06-19 ...
CAGCTCGGATGCTTCCCTCTTGTATGTAGTCTGTGGGCACAGAGATGATGATGGGATCGTCGATGGCTTTGCTCATGGATGCTTCTTTAGTGAGTTATCGCGTGGCGAGCATCGTGGAAACGGGGAAAGTGGAAAATGGGGGGTTGTTGGGCAAAGGCGCAAGTCAGGAAGCGTGTCTCGCCATGATGTCGTTGTCGCGCTACCTGAAGTCCTCGGAACAGATCTTTCAGAAATGGATGAAGAGCACGGAGGGCATGTTGGACGTCGTTATTGGGAACCAGGTGATGGTTTTGTTTCTACTTCATCTTAGGCTGCGGACTGTGACAGTATTAGCAGTAGTATTGTGTATGCCTATCTTCTCTCCCAAGTTGTGTTTCTGATGTGGTGTGAGTGTAGAGCGCAGCGGAGCCAGACCACTACTACATGCCAATTCTTCCCCTGCCGAAGGAGAAGATGCGGCTGCGAAACGAGGTGCTTCGCCTCTTTTCCTACGCGAGTGTGGACTACCGCGATTTGTTGTACATCCCGGACACCCGGCACATACTCAAGGAGCAGAAGGAGCGTGTGTGTCTTCATTTGGTGGACCATAACGAGTTGGCGCCATCGTTGCAAGAACTCGGAGACGTATTCCAGTGGAGAGCGTTGTGATCCGTAGCGTGTTGTTGAAGTGATCGATCATCGCAAGGACGTGGGTCTCTATCCTCAGGCTCGCAAGTGCATTTCGTACAACCCATCCGAAGGTATTTCAGCGAGAACTCTTTCACGGATAGGAAGAGGAGTGGGCTCATGTTGCACGCTCATTGCCAACCGACTCCAATCCGCGCCCTCGATCCCATCTCTTTCCGAGTGCTCGCTGCTGCTCGAGGGCACGATTCTCCTCGACACGCTGAATCTGTCGACAGTCTCGAACAAGACAACGAAGGAGGACTTCGCGGCAGTGGAGTGGCTGGAGCAGCACAGAGAGAAAGCCGTCACCCAGCAGTCTCTCTTCGACTCGTTGTGCAACGCGAAGTACGACGAGTCCTTCTGGAGCGCCTTGTCGACGCAGGAGATTCTCGAGTATGACTACAAGGCGTGTCGCACGAACGCGTTCAAGCTGGGTTGGAGCGTGGCGCTAATCCCGCTGAAGCAGGTCGTGGGTGCTGCGGGGTTTAGAGAAGAATTGAGTGGATTCGCGAAGAAGATGGGCGTGGACGGAATGATCATTTCGACCGTGGTCTTGGGGAACCCGCCGGTGAGAGAGATTGCGTTCTTTTCGACGAATGAGCGGAAGACTGCGCTGTTCTGGAATAGTGTGGAGAGATTTGAAACTGAGATGCAGAAGCGGTATGCTTGCCAGATGGAGGAGGGTGAGGGTCACGCATTGAAGAGTACGGATCCGTGGAGTCGGAAGGGGGTGATTCCGTTGCTGTCGTCCTTCTTTTGAGTTGTTTAGATCGTATGGCCTGTTTGTTGCGCTCTTCCCAGTACATCTTTTCATTCTCGTCCATACAGCATGGAGTATTCCAATGGAAATGATGTGAACACGGCCTTCAACGTCATCGATAGAATCAAGGAAAGCGTGTGCATTGTGGGAACGGAGAAGGAGGTTTGCCGATTCCATAGTGAAATGACAGCTAGAATAGCGATGTCGTGCAGAGGGCAAAACGAATCCGAGAAACAAAGATGGACCTGATAAAGTTGAAGGCGGTGTCACGCAAGATATACGGAGAGCTCCACTCCATCACAGAGAAGATCGAACATGAAATGAAATCATCCGATACGCTGTTGGTGGACTTGAATCGAATGGAGTCCGAAATCAGCAGCATGAAGAGAACCCTCTTGAACTATCAATCGTTTTCGTGCGTGAATGTCGAATCCAGTCACGGAATAGGAATCCCGAGTATGACGCGATTGAACAAGCAACCGGGACGGTGACGCTTACGGAAGAGGACGGTGACAAGACGATATATACCAAGCGATGCGAGTATCTAGACAGAGAGTTGGAGGAGCGGAAGAGGTGGTCGTTTGCGCTGAATGTGACGTGTAGACTTCGTACAGAGGTGGAGAATATAACCCAGGAGAAGGCGCAACACATGAACGAATTGACACGATTGAAGCTCCATGTCCAGAACACGGTGGCAGAGCAGCTGACGAAGGCAGAGGAAGTCGGGATGGAGCGAACTGCTTATGGATAGGCCATCAAGAAGGCGAGTGAGAGCTGCTTGCAAATTGTCGACAAGGAGGAGGAGGAGAGCGTGAAGTCTGGAGTGGAAACGAGCGAGGCGGTGGAAACAACGCCAATGGAAGAAGTGTAGTCATTCTCTATTTGTGTTTCGTTGAATTACTCCCATATCCTATGGACACTCCATCTGCCTCCCTCTTTGACAACGTCGCTTCCGAATTCGTCGAGAGACAGAGCATTCACGATCTCTGTTCCAAGCAGATAGCGGAATGCATAAAAGGCAAAGAGTGGATCAAGACCTCTGATTCGGTCATGGTGGGTCCTCTCCTCCGTCTTCACCATCAGGACTTCGGGTGCGGAGTTGGCTCGTTCTCGTTCATCCTCCAGAAGGCGGTCGGTTTTGATCACTGCCTGGGCGTGGATTCGTCTGAAAAGATGGTGACAGAGTTCAATCAGGCCGTGCTCCCTTTCCCTTCCGGTGAGGAATAGATAGCGGAGAGAGGGCTGAATACGGTCTTCAAGTCTGCTTGTGTCTTTTTGGATCAGCCGGGTGATGCGAAGAAAGGGGATTGACGCGCAGATCTGTTGAACGGAGAGACCTTCGACGTGATTGTTTCCCTCAAAGCGTTCCATCACGTTCCTGATCCTCAGGCTTGCGTTTCTCTTCTCGTTGGTAGCGGTTTCGTATTGTCAAGGGTAGAAGACGTATCTCAACCCCGGAGGCCGACTGATCATCGCTGATCTGAAACTCGACGCGTGAGCCACACTCGTGTCCTTCACTGTAGACACTCGCCTCAGTACCATCGTTGTGTGAGTGAGCCTCCCTGCTGTCACGGCTTTACGGAGGAGCAAATGAGCGCTCTGCTCACGAACGCTGGTTTCCGTCCCGAGGTGGATTCTGTGCCGTGTGTCTGTTACGTGGAATACGAGGACCAGGAGAAGGCGAGGGCGTTCTGTCAATCTCTGCCCCCATTCACTGGAAGCGTTGTAGACACCGATCCTTCGTCCCTCCCTCCCGCGCTTTGTGTGGGCTCCACCGTGCTGGAAAAGGATTGCTACCCCTTCGTTGTAGCTTGCGGTTTCTTGTTATCTGTTTGGACAACAAACACACGAGTCGCTGCAGTCCATAGAAACAGAACGGTCCACTTCCTTCTGGGCGAAACGCTGCTTCCACATCATCACCTCATCCATGCACGTCGAGTCCGAAAGCACGTTCTCCAGGTCCGCACACAGCTGCACACCACGCTCGTCGTTCTCGGCGTCGCACTGCTTCAACGCAAACCGCACAATCTCCATCCCCTCTTCCGTCCTCAATTCGTCATCGCGGTGTGTGCACGCCTGCTCAATCCACGTCACGCAGTTCGTCAGTGCGTCCCCCGCTCCATTCCTTCGCACCGCCATCTGGCACAGATGCAACAAACACAGTCGCGCTTCGTGCGATGCCAGTTTGGCGTCGCTCCTTCTCCCGTGCAGATACGCGTCCACTGCCCGCGCGTCCCTCCCCTTGCTCTGGAGGAAGCGTCCCAGCGTCAGCCACACCAACGGCAGCTTCTCTCTACTCCTCACGCCCACGCCACATGCGTACTGCAACGACGCGGCTCTCATGTAGTAGAAGAAGGCGAGCGAGTCGTTCTGTTCTTGCTCGTACACCTGGCCCAGGGAGAAGTAGCCGCGATAGTCGCGCGGGTTGATCCGAATCGCCCTCTGGTAGCACGCCGCCGCTGCCTTGTTGTTCTTCACCGCCACGTACCTACGTCTTAACCCACCTCGTCAGCTCCACTCGTGACCGATGAGCAGCCACGGCGTGTAGCGCGTGGGCGTCTGCGCAACCGCTTCAGTCATGCTCAGAATGGCCCTCTCGTGCTGCCCCAGCACACTCCAGTAGGACCCGACGAGGAGCGGGAGGGAAGGGAGAAGTGGATGTGACTGCGAGACGGTCTGTGCGAGAGCGCAGAGTCCCTCGGCGTTGCGCTGCTGGTAGAGGAGGTTGCAGTAGAGAACGTAGTAGGCGTCGATGTCGTTCTGGGTCGCCGTGTCCGGCATTGTGATTGTGCGCAGAGTGGACTCGAGCTGTGAAAGCACTGACGGTGAGGAGGGGAGAGCCACGAGTACGATGATGATGGTAGTAGTAGGTGGCTGCTTGGAGCTGGAGGAAGAGGTTGGACGGGAAGATGGAGGCGAGAGTGGAGTAGAGAGAAAGAGGAGTGGAGGACTACGGGTAAGGGTTGATGGAGGGATTCACCTGGGTGAGTCGATTCGTCGTCAACAGTAGGAAGAAGTACTTCAGGATGTATTTGTTGTCAATTGAATCGCTTATCGAGTTGAACAGCGTGGAGTTCACCACCATGTCGGAGAGCGCCTTCCAGCAGGACCAGAAGTAAGGAAACAGCGAGATCGATGCGAGAAAGGCGGAGGCGGCGCGAGGGTCGTTCTTTCGCTTCCAAATGCACCCGAGGACATAGGAGCAGAACGCATCGCTCTCATGTGCATCGAAGCGTCGAGCCAATTCCTTCTCAACTGCAGCGATGCTCATATCGTTTGGATTCGAGGTGTACTGCTTCTCCCACAACTATGCTCGAAAAATCCGATAAGAGCATACCCTGTATCCAGAATCGGCGATAAAGAAGAGTTCTGCTAGGGATACGGTTGGCAAATCGAGTTGTGCTATGGAGGCCTTGATTTCCTCGTCTTGTCTCCGAATGTACAGCACTCTGATACTGGAAACGGGAACAATTTCTCCCTCTAGTTGTAAATCACACATAGCACACGTAACCGGCAATTTGGATATGAAATGCAACGGGTCTATGGATTTTCGTTACCTTCGCCTGATCCGCACTCCGCAGCACGTCCATCAGCCTTCACCTCAACAAACGACTTCACCCGTACCACAGCGCATCGTCGAATTGGGCGTAGTCATCCAAAATGGAAATGGCACTCGACACCTCTTCGGTGAATGAGGGCATTTGACTCTGCCACTCCAATCACAGAGCAGCACTTCGATCCAAGCATGGCATTCTGGCGGGACTCATACTTGTTTTCGCACCATGTCGCAATGCATGGAAACCATCGGCTCGCTATCCACTCCGGATATGCTGAAGATGAAGAAGCTGTTTTGGGATAAGACGACGCTCACCAAGTCTTTCGAGGACTGGTTCACGAAAGTGTCTCCCACCTTTCTGTTTGTCTTTTCTCTATTGATTGTAACGACGTAGACGATACAGGGAACAGATACGTGTGTTGAGTGTGTACAGTTGCGATTACTGTGTCGATATCCACATCATCAAGTTGATCAAGGAGGCGATGAGCCGTTTTCGGTACGATTGCGCTTATCGGAGCTGAGTTTCTAGATATGTGGTAGTCGAACCCTACGACTCCAAGATATTTGAAGTAGGAGCATTGTCGAAGGATGAGGGATAGAGAGAATTCGCTCCGTTGCGCCAGTCCTCTCTTCACAGCATTGAGGTGTCTCCTTATCCCCATTTTTTCACATACGAAACGCTAGAGCGCTTTGACCTCATTTTGGTATTTGGAATGCCGATCAATCGCGACGCCGCCGAAATCGTCGTGAGGAAGAGCAAGTCGCTTCTCCGTCCTGGCGGTCAAGCACTACTGCTCAATCCGGTCGGTCTCTTCCTTCCCCCTTGACGAGTAGGCGGACAACAACTTGGGTGAATTGACGCGCCTTCTCTACTCCGCTTCGGACGACGCCGAAGAGAACCGCAGTGCAAACGAGTCTCCCCTGGAGCTGGACCCCATAACGACTCCTGACAAGGATTGCGAGGAGACTCCCATGTGTAAGGAAGAAATGAACTGCGAGGAGACGCCCATGTGCGAGGAAGAAATGAACTGCTCGGACGACTTCGCTGGTTCGCACTCTTCCGCGGACGTGGCGAAGCCCGTCGAGAAGACGCACCAGGGCCACGTGAAGGACGACGATCAGAGCCGGAACCTGCCGTCGGATGACGACTTCTTGCGCCTGCTGCTCAACGAGCTGGACATCACGTTCACCTTCACCACGGTCCCGTGCCTGATCGACGTGGCGTCGTGTCTGGAGAAGAACGCGGAGGGCATCTGCGTGCTGTCGGGACTGATGAAGATCGACCTGGTGTGCGCGATGGACAGTCTGCTGAACAAGGTGGGTGATGTGTCGTCGCTCCATGCTAGATCAACGAGTTTTTGCAGGTGCGCTTCGTGGAGGACACCACGTTCATCCCCTACAACTACACCGTGTTCACTCTCTTCTCGGACGTGATCGGTACCTTCTCCTCTCTGTCTTCACCGTAGCGGAGTCCTTGCACCGAGTGCCCGACCCGACGCCGACGCAGTGGTTCCCGGAGGGCGAAAAGGGCCCCTTCGTGAACGCGGGCTTGGAGCGATGGCTCAAGAACATCCAGGACTGGAGAGCCGAGGGAACGAACGAGCCGTGGGCGTCGTTGTCGTGCGTGATGCGTAGAGTCCGGAGAATGAAGATCAGCTCGATTAACCAGGTGGTCGACGTGATCAGCGACGACACGATTACTGTGTCGGACATGCCGGAGCCCATCAACCTGGATGAGGTGAGGAGAAGGGAGTCAGGTAATGTGTAGTTGCTTCCGCTCTGTCTCGAGGTCTGGAACTGTGAACAGCAATAGTGGTGTTGTGCGTTTGTTTCAAACATGTCCGATCCTCGCCGGGAAGAATCGCCCTCTCAAAGCGGCGGATCCGCGCTCTTTCCGTGTCTTTCTAGTGTATCTGAAGAGCACAGCAACATGGGGCAGAGAAGAGCCCAGCAAAGCAGGACAAAGAAGATTGCCTTACGCCAGAGTGCCGCTTTTCGACCCGATTTTCGCCGTCCTTTGCGATCAGAAATGTCCCTCCCCATCGTGCTTACAACCGCTCTAATCTCACTCGCCTTATTGGTTTTCATCATATTTGTGATTAAGAGAGTGCTGTCCACGTCGACTATCGATGTACTGAATTCGCCCGAGTTCTCACGCTCTAGGAGGAATTGGAAGAATACGAAGCGCTGTTGAAGGAGTGAGCGCAGTTGACGGGTTTGTTTACGCGTAGGAGAGAGAAGCGAGGCATCGGGATGAACGCTCCCTCCATCACGAAGGCCAGCAACCCCATCCCCATCGTGACCGAGCAGGAGGTGGCTGCCGCCACTGTTGCCATTGTATGCGGCCTGTCGGGAGTAACATGTAGCCTATGGACGCCGCCATGGACAAGTCTCTCAGCGACGAAGAACTCCTTAAGGACGCTGAGGACAGTGAAGAGAACGCCTAGAGCGGCGAGTCCTCTTCTTGCTCATACACTTATGAGTTTTACAAATCATAACGGAATGTTTCTCCCTTTGTTGGAAACCTCATTTTCTTTTCTCATTACCCTTTCTTGCTCCATTCGTTTGGCAAACTTGTGTCCTTTTGACGCAGTAGCTCACCCGCACCTCCTATCAGAATGGAATCCATTGATGACGACGTTGCAGTGACCTTTACCAAAGAAGCTACGGACCCTGCCGGCCGTTCACAGGCTGGTTTCAACGCCAAGATGATGGAGGAGTTCGCCGTGGATCTCTCGCTGACCGAACTCCAGAGGATTGAAAAGTACGCCGCGTCCGCCATCGATATCCAGCGGTACTTCGTGGGGCGGATGTGTCACGGGTAGTTTCATGCAAGTGCGCCTGTTGAAGGACGTGATTGACAAGTACAGCGTGGAAGTGATCACGGAGCACATTTTGCCTCTCCTGGAGCCTCTGACTCGCGATTCCGTGGAGCTTATCCGTGTGGAGCTCTGCTCCGTTTTTGCAAAGATCGTGAAGATTTACGCCGAAAAGAACATCGAGGACGGGTGCGGCATCGCGGACGAAATCATCCTTCCCCTGCTGTGGAGAATGGTAACTGAGCACTGTAACACGGTTTTGCCTTGCCCTCGCTGTCATGTGTAGGAAACCAGCATCCAAGCCTATCTTAGCTGTCTAACTGTCATCACTCCGATCCTTCCCGACTCCTTCGTGTTCGACCACATCGTCTCGACGATCATCCAGGTTTGCGTTTCCTTTGCCGCCAACGCGTAGTTCTCGCAGATGAGCGATGATGGTCTCCAGGTCTTCGCTTGCCGCTGTATCACCGCCCTCAACTCCTTCTTCTCCCCCACGACCAATTCCGACTATTTCCTCTCGGAGCTCTCCGCATTGGCCGCCGTCGGCTCCATGGACGTGCTGAAGGCGCTGCCGCCCACCCTCGCGTCCCTGTCGGGCCACGTCGACCTGCTGTGCGAAGACGCCATCGTGAAGCTCTTCGGCACGTTCATGACGCACAAGCTGTGGCTGATCCGGAAGTGCGCGATGGACTGCGCGTACGAGATGATTCGAGACCTCTCGGAGGCGCAGCAGAAGGTGGTGCTGAGCATGGTCGAGCTCATGGGCACCGACTCGTAGGCGCTGGGCGCGGTGCTGACGAGTAGATCGAAGTGGGTGCGGCAGACGCTCAAGGGGCAGATCGGGTTCATTCTCTCCTGCGTGCCCGCGGCGCTCGTGAGGGGCATCCCCCCTTTTCACCTGTAGATCACGCCGACGCTGCTGTCGATCTACTGTTCCGTGCCCGACGCGATGGAGGAGACGGAGGACTTCGAGCTCACGCGCGCCTGCGCCTTCACCTTCCCCGGCGTGCTGGCCACCCTCGGCGTGGCGAGGTGGGTGGACCTGCACTCGTGCTACCGCCGTCTGACGGAGGTGCGCATGAACAAGGTGAAGCAGACGCTGGCGGCGTCCGTGGGCGCGATCGCGGCGCAGGTGGGCGGCGAGACGATGAAGAAGGAGATGCTGCCGCTGTTCCTGGGCTACGTGAACGACGACACGGCGGAGGTGGTGATCGCCGGGCTGGCGTCGCTGTCGTCCTTCATGCGCATCATTGCGGAGGAGGACCAGCTGGAGGTGGGACGCGTGGGCGCGAGGGGCGTGTGTGAGGCGTAGAACGTGGAGGCGCTGTGCGTGAAGCTGGAGGACAACACCTTCAATTGGCGCGTGCAGGCGAAGATCCTGAGCGAGGTCGCGGTGTGCATGGGTGACTCGTGTGCGCGCGTTGTGGACGGTTTTTGGAAGAAGGTAGCGAACGACGGGCTGGTCAACCGGACGGCGGCGGTGCGCGAGGAGGCGTAGGAGCGAGCGAGGCGAGTGAGGCGTAGGGTGAAGTGCGCGGTGGCGCTGGTGAAGAAGTGGAGCGAGAATGGCAACGAGGACGCGCTCTGTGAGGAGATGGAATACCTCGTTCAGCTGAAGGGTCGTACCTATTTGATTCGCGAAGTGAGCGCGGTCGGAGCGGATGATGGGTAGATTCTGGCGCGTGTGCTGGAGGGCGTTCTGTCCTCTGTGCAGTTGAAGGAGGAGTTGAAGACGAAGGCGGAGGAGTGCTTGAAGGAGCTGGAGAAGGACAAGGTCGTGAATGTGAGAGATATCGCGGAGAAGGCGGTGGCGGCGTTGAAGATCGAGAACTGTGCGTAAAGTTGTGTTTTGTGGAGAGTTGCTTGTGGAAACACATTTCTTTGGAGGACTCCAAACGGCCAGTAGTGTGCTGGAAATGCTCGTTCCAGTGAAGGCGAAGATCGTTGGGTGCGCAATAGCCGGGTTTGGCACGTTAGAGGCATACCTGGGGTGATTCCGTTTGCTTTGTCGTGATCGATAGATCTCGTTGCAGATGTTACATGCAAAAGGATAGACCGCTTGCGTTCCGTAACACCGTCGATCCGAGAATCGTTCCCTCCTCAAAGGAGAACGTTGTGCTGAAGTGCGTTCGGTTCGTGCAGAGAGTGCAAATGACGTGTAGGTTCGTCGACATCTTAGCTGTACAGTATGCTATGAAATACCTCATGCACGTTCGAAACAAAGTGCACTACTATAACGTGAGCACGTTCATGGAGGTGTTAAACCGTCCAAAAGACGTTGGCTTGCTCACCGTTTGCAATCACGTCACGGTGCTGGACAGCGCCAGTATCGTTCCCAGCATCATCCCGCTTGGTAGCCGTCCTCGCTCCCACTCACTCCTAGCCCAGTTGGTGCGCAGTCGGAATTGTGGGTACTGGAACCTGGGAGCGGAGGAGATCATGTTTGACAGCAAGCCCAAGGCGTGGATATCCAGTTTGGTGAAGGTACGCTTCACGGACTGCTCGTAATGCGCAGATCATGCCCGTGAACCGGAATGGAGGCGTTTTCCAGGTGCTGCTATCTGACTTCATCCAGAGAGGCAAGAACGGAGACTGGATCCACATGTTCCCGGAAGGTCGCACGTATCAGGACCAGCTGAAGTCCTGTCGTGATTCCCTCGGAAGGAGATATCGTCCGAGCGGTCGAACGGCTCCTCCGGGACGCGATCTGGGTCCAATGAAGTGGGGCGTCGGAAAGGTGATCTACGATGTCATTATGCACGACGAAGGCGCTGCGGCGAAGTGCAGCTATAAGGACGGAGTGAACAACGGACGGTTGATCGTTCTTCCCTACTACCACTTGAACATGGAGAAGGTCATGCCGGAGAATGAGGACTTGTCGTTGGTGTCGACGTGGCCGGGGAAGAAGGCGGAGGTGTACTGCATTGTGGGCGAGCGAGAGGACGATCACGCCTAGTTTGGAAATCCCATCGACTTTTCGGATATCGTGGAGAGCTACCACCGCGACATCGTGGAGGCAACGGGCGAAGAGGAAAAGAAGAAGGCGGAGTATCGTATGTACAAGGCGATTACGGATCGGTTGGAGCAGGTGCGTTATTCACGTGCAACTGACGACTAGAATATGGAGAGTTTGGAGTACGAGTTGAAGGACATAAGGAAGAAGAAGGCATTCATTTAGTTTATCGGCATGTATGAGTCGTTGTTTGTTGTCATACTGTTTGTAGGTCGGGAAAGGTGTCCTTTAAGATTACGCTCACGTCGGATCCGCGACTTCCTTACAAAGTGTATCTCTTCATTTGTCTTGCACTCATCTGGCTAGGATTAGCATTCCGGAAGAAGCTCCGTTCCTCGCTGTTTTGAAATTTGCTGCACAGCAGGTATTCCTTGGCCTTGCTCTGAATGCGTAGTTTGGTGTGCAGGCTGCAACGAGTGCGATCATTACAAGCGGTATTTGTTACGGATAGGTGTCAAGGATAGATGGTTCTGGCATTAACCCTCAGCAGACGGCCAAAACCGTGTTTTTGAAGTATGGTTCGGAGTTGCGACTCATTCCGCGTGATCGTGTTGGTGGTAACTGGGGTTGTTTGTTTGAAAGGCATGTTGAGGGTTTCACGTTATTCTGGGAGTGGTAGAACAAGGAGGGAGTAAAAGGACGGATTACTTCTTAGCTTCCTTCTCCTTCGCTTCCTTGGTGATTGTCTTCTTTCCCTTCTTAGGTGTTTTGTTTTCTTTCTTTTTGTCTTGTTTCTTTTCCTTCACTTTTTCCTTGTTTTCTTTCTTCACTTCTTCCTTCTTGGTCTCCTTCTTCACCTCCTCCTTCTTCACTTCCTCCTTCTTCACTTCCTCCTTCTTAACCTCCTCCTTCTTAACCTCCTTCACTTCCTTAACCTCTTCTTTCACCTCCTCCTCCTTGATCTCGTTCACATCACCCTTCTCCTCCCTCGCCTTCCTCTCCAATCTACGGGCCTATTCAATAACCACCACACTCCACCACCACCTTCTTCTCCTGGAATTTCGCTTTCCTCTTCGCAATCTCCTCCTCCGTGATGTTCTTCTACCCCTAATCGCACATGACTGCGCATACCTGTCTTTCCAACTTCGCAGCGGCTCTCCTCTCCTTCTTCTTCGCAAGCCTACGCTCAATCCCACGGACAGCCACTACCACTTCTCCTTTCGCTCGTTTGCTTGCTTCTTCTTTCGTTCAATCACTTCTTGGTTTGTGCAGTTATCAATAACATAGCGACGAGCCCTAATCGTCAAAGAAGGAAAACACGCCGACTTGTGCTTATGCTCCGTCGTCTTGAGATGCTCCAGTGCCTCCTCCATCGATTTGAAATGCTTCTTGAAGCAGCAGCGGCACTATTCCTAAACGGGGGAACGCAGCACTACTCTGACTTCATCTCCCTTTTCAATGTCCGGATACCACAAGTAGCGCGCCGCAGCAAATTCCAAATTCTTAATGCGCCTCTTCGCGTCATCATCCAATTCTTCCAAGTCCTGGTTCACCTTTTCGGTCTGCTCTTGCAGTTTTTGCGCTTCCTCTTCACTGTTAATCTCCTTCTCAGAAGAGGCCTTCTCTTCCTATGCGATGAGTCCCCTCTCCAGTTCAATCGGTACCTCTTTCTTGTTGTTATCCAGTTCGTTGATTAGTTTCTTGGAATCACGGCGACCCATTCTGATATGACTGAACCAAGGAAGGGAGTTTCGTCGACCATTCCAGTCATAATCATGAGCGAACGCGGGACAGTACACCTGGCAGATAGAGAGTATCCTGCTCTCGGTCGAGGAGAGTACGACGTTATTCTCTTTGGTGTCGGGTTTCGCGAGTGTTTGTTAGCACTGCTGTTGATCAAAGAGGGAAAGAGAGTTTGCCGTACTTCGCCATCGCTGACGCCGTAGATCCTGATTATCTCAAAGAAGCAGCAATTCGTCTGGGACAACACTTCGTTCGATTTGCTAGTATTCTTATAGCCATTTCCATGAGATGTAGAAGCTATTCAGCAGATTCAGGGAGGAAGAGCCCACCGATGAGGACTTCGAAGCTCTCGGGAGCAATAAGGACTACCATATTGATTTGGTACCCAAGGTGATCGTGAAGTACGGCAGTATGGCGAAGCTGCTGAAAACCGTTGACGCCTACGACCGGCTTTCCCTGCGCTCGGTTGATCTCCACATGGCGTTCAATGGACGGACAAAGAAGGTGGGAAGGGTGAGAACGAATCGGCCCTTTTAGAGTGTAGTTGCCCACATCCGCTGATGAAGCGAGCCGCTCCTCGCTCCTGAGCATGATACAGCGTATCCGCTGTCGCAGCCTCTTCCAGTCCATCCAGGACTCCTGCCAAGAGACCGAAGCCCAGCCCTCGGCTCCCAAGCCAGCGCTGTCCACCGTTACGATGGAGGACGCGTACCACAAGTACGGAATCAGCGAGGGCACGCAGGGCATGATCGGTCACGGACTCGCCCTGTACGAGAACGACGAGTACTTGGAAGAAGGCGTGAAGGAGACATACGACCGAATCCACCAGTAGACGAAGCGTGCGGAGATGAACGTGTAGGTGCATGACGTGCGGCGAGACGCCCTTCCTCTACCCACTCTCGGGGAAGCAGAGCATGTGCGACGTGCTGCACGCGCTGCTGCAAGAGAAGAGCGAGTACTGCGACATCATGCTGCAGCAGTGGGAGAGAGTGCGGAGTGTGACGCGTAGGACGTCGAAGCAGCTGGTGTTCGAGAACAACCACATCTGCGGAGTCATTGTCGGCGACAAGGCGGCGCGCGCTCCCGTGGTGGTGGGCGACACCACGTGGTTTCGGGACGACCGGCAGAAGAAGACGGGGAAGGTGATTCGCAGCATCTGTCTGCTGAACCACCCGATCGAGGGCTGCGAGCCGGGGAAGTTGGCGGTGATCGGAGTGTACCGGAAGCAGATGGTGAAGGCGGGGTACAAGCCGCGCGAGTCGGACATCAACATGCTGTGTCTGTCGTGGAAGATGAAGATCTGTCCCAAGGGGCTGTACGTCGTGATTCTCTCCACGGCCGTTGAGACGCAGAAGCCGGAGAAGGAGCTGAAGCCTGCGCTGGACTTGCTGGAGCCCGTGTTGGAGCGGTTTGACGCGGTGTCCACGCTGTATCGCCCGCGAAAGGTGACGAAGCAACAGGGCATTTTCATTTTTGCGTCTCCCAGCGCATCGGTGTAGGGGGTGGGAAAGGGGTTAAGCGTAGTTCGTTGGACAGTACTGCTGATGACCTTTTCGAGATTGCGCGAGAGATTACGAATCGTGACCAAGCTGTATAATAGACCATCCTGTGTATCTCGTGTGTTTGCCAAACAGAGCATCCCATAAATCAAATAGCTTTAGTCCTCCTTGTAGTACTTCTCCGCCTGCTCCTCCGCCTGCTCCCAAATGGCGCCAAAGCCGCTAGAATTGCGAGGCGCGTTGGTGCCCATGATCATCTTCAGCTACACGTCACTCCGACAACCCAGCTGTACGGTTTGACGAATCGTCATGTTGCAGAGGATGTAGATGCCCATCTAGGGGGTGAGAGATTGCACGCACAAAGCACCATCGAGCAGTCGTAGTAGTTCGTGCCGCGGATGCTGGAATGGAAGAAACCACGAACCATAGGAAGAGGCTCGAAAGGAAGCTTCGCGACAACAACTCCGTCGTAGCTACACGTGACAAAGGACACGGAATGGTACAAGGAACGGAACACTCCCATGATCAGCATCATGAACATGGAGATAAACACGTTCACCTTCATCGACTTTCCGGAGATGTCCTGCTTCAGTACCTAGTCGTCAGCGACCGTCCCGCGAAACGCACCCGTTCCTCGTCCTTCAGCTTCTGGATCGCCTTCTTCTGTTTCTTCTCCTCGCTAGCGCTGACAATTTGGTCCTTCTTCTTGGAAACTACGCATGACCCGGTAGAACGCGCACCAACGTTCCTCCGACACTCTCTTAAGCTGTCTCGACATGGACTGATAGTCGGGTGTGTTGTAGATGAATATGCGAGCCACAACTACGCGTCACGCAGAAATCCGAAGGAAGCCACGTTCAGCGGCAAAATTGACCACGAGGGACAAGAAGATCACACTGACGGATTCCTGGAAGAAGTGAGCCATGTGGAAAAGAAGAATGAGTCCATTTGTTTGTGTTTCCCTCCAGACTGCTTGGGTAGGGTGAGAGGGTCGTGGAGGGAGGGATGGTGGTACAGGAAGGACATGTACACAATGCCATGGTGAGGGTTTGTGAGGGAGCACGTTCTCTAGAGGCAGGAAAGACGAAGTGGCGGTGAAAGGAAGGGAGTGAATGCTGTTTTGGTTTGAGAGGATGAAGAAGGAATCGCCAGAAACCGGGGGGATTTTGTGTGTGCAAATGATTTGCATTTAAAGCAAGCTCGCCTGCTTTTCCTATCGTTAGTCTATCAGTTTGTGTTTCGACGCACATACAATGGGAGCATTCTTAGACAAACCCCTCACTGATAAAACGTGCGACTCTCAAGAGGCAAATGGGATGAGAGCATACAGTTGCTCTATGCAGGGATGGAGAATCACGATGGAAGTGGAATCGGGGAGAGTTGCATGAGGCGTAGGACACTCACGTGATTTGCACGGCTCTTGAGGGAAACGAAGAAACCGCGTTCTACGGCGTGTTTGACGGGCACGGTGGAACGTACACGTCGGAGTACTGGTTTTCATTTGTTTGCGGGGGTGAGAAGTAGCCGAAACCGTCTCCTCCCCATCCTGCTGTCTCAGCCGGAGTACAAGGGACGCGATGTGCGTCTTGTTTGAGAGAGTCATTCGTAGACGACCCACGAGGACTACAAAACTATCTTTAGAAAGGGCTTCCTTGCGTTGGACGAGGAGCTGCGATCGAAGCAGAGCGAAAACGACAACGACAGGAGCGGAAGCACTGCGATCACCGCCTTCGTTACTCCTCACCACATCATAGTTGCAAACTGCGGTAGCTCATCCCTGGCGCGGTTTACGACTAGGAGATTCGCGGTGCGTGCTCGCTCGTAACGACGCGGCAATTGCCCTGAGCACGGATCACAAGCCCAACAACGTGAGTTCATTTGATGCGAGTAACGAGCAGCTGCCCGAGCGCGAGCGTATCAACGCTGCTGGCGGCTCCGTTATGGCTGGGAGAGTGAACGGCGACCTCGCCGTCTCCAGAGCCCTGGGCGACTTCCCATTCAAGACGAATACGGAGCTGCCTCCCGAGAAGCAGATGGTCTCTCCCGAGCCGGAGGTGCTGATCATCGATCGAAATGACGATGATCAGTACCTGATGTTCGCGTGCGACGGCATTTGGGATGCGATTCCCGAGCCGCAGGAGTGCGTGCAGATCGTGAATTCCTTATTGGTGAGCGAGGAGGGCGGAGATGAGGAGTAGAGGCAATCACTGACAGTGGAGCTGGCTTTGAGCAGCCTCTTCGACCTGTGTCTGGAGAGGAATTCAAAGGATAATATGACAGTTGTATTGGTGCTCTTTAAGAACGCCCCGAAGTGGGAGACGGAGAGGGTTGTGAGGCGTAGAATGGATGAAGCTACAATCGAAGCGATGCTGAAGGAGAAGGAGGAGGTGAAGGAGGAGGAGGAATAAGGTGATTACGTATGATTTAGACGTTGCTAGCGGTGATGTGGTGTGTTTGTTATCGAGCCAAGGGAGTGTGTTAATGTGACGGGCGGCGATTCAGAGTGAGGGTAGGGTTCTATCGATTGTGGTCAATGCGATAGGGTTTTCATATAAGAATGTACTTGTTGTCGCATTCGTTTGGAAACAGGCTTGTTGAAGCGTGTAGTGGCATGATGCTTCATGACATGTCATGACATTGCACAGCCTAGCACTATTCACCACAAATCTGTTACAACGCTTTCCATTCACACAATACTCTTTGGTAATCTCATATGTCTGTTCATTTGAATACGTTGATGGATTGGGGCTGGTTCTTCATCAAAGAAAGCAGTTTCCTGCCCTATGCTTTCATTCCCTCCACTCTGAGCTCTACTGCCACATACCATACCTTCCGTTGTTGCAGATAGCTGCTCGAGTGATGAAGTACCGTCAGGAACAGTTGATAGTGACTGTCCTGTCCAGAGTGGATTAAGGGCAATTAACGTGCATGGCATGCATGTGCTGCTTCTATGCGGAGCAGTAGAGTGGGTTGTGGGCGCTGTCAAAGCGTCTGCAGGTTGTGTGATGTGGAGAGGTTGTCTCCGTCATCGCCGCGAGCTGTGTGGTGTTTTCACTGCTGCCCTCTTCGAGGAACCATTCAGCGAGTGTGTTTCTGCTTGCTTGTCAGTGGTTCTCTAGTTCCAAGTCTTGTCAGCATTTGCGTATGTCAAGCATGTGTCTGACCCTGCAGCATACGGCAGAAACGTCCTATGGTCAGTACGCCCTTCTTGATGTTCCTTGACGGGAATTCTGTTTAATCTCTATTATCTGTTCTTCAAGAGCTCTATATTACCATGCTTTACGGATAACGTGCTATTGTACTCAACATGTCTCTTGGAGTTGTTAACAGATGACATTTCTTTGTTCTCTTCACAGGTTCGTTGTACTCGCCTCTGCTTTTGAAGCGCTTCTTGTTTTGCCCGTTGCCCTTCGACGCGTTTCTCCAAATCATGTTGCCCTTCGACGCGTTTCTCCAAATGAAGCTGCTATCGCTCTCGATGCTCCTCTGAATAAGCATGTCATTCAGAAGACTCATCTCTATGTCACACAGCTCCCCGGTAGTCTTCTTAGCTTCTGTTAAGGAGTACTCCTTCCCCACATACTCCCAAACACGCCAGTACTCCTCCCTGTAGTGAAGAACGCGGATGACGTGAATACATGGAACCCTCTCTCAGTGCGACCGGTGACAGCTGCAGGGGTTGTCCTTGTTCAGGAGGTTGACCATGAAGACCAGCCGGTGCGGCTTGTCGATGACTCTGAAGTAGTAGCGTCCTGCTTTCTTCCCATCCCAGTGGATTGTTCTGGTTCCGTCACTTCGATGTCCTACTTCAACTACCAGCTCGTTGCTGTAACACTCCACGTAGTGACCTCTCTTCACGACCGTGGACAATACACAACACGATGGGTTGAGGGGAATACAACCCTTGCCGTACTTCATCCAATTCACACAGAGATGAAGAGTGCTTTTGTATTGTCGATTGAGGGTGTTTGTTGAAGAAACAGATCACTTGCGTTTGAAATAGGACGCCACGCTCTTCGTCCCCTTCGCTGCTTCTGTGAGTTTCGTTCGCTTTGACTTGGGCTGCTTGCTCTCCGACCGCTTCTCATGGGAAGGGGGCGGCAGCTCCACTTCACTCTTCTTCTCCAAATCGCTGCGTTGCACTCTACTCCTTAGCGACGTCCAGAAGTGCGAACTTGAGGGATGCACACAACTCGGTGAACAGAGCGTCGTTGATGTAGCGACCGATCATCCGAATTGCCTCCAAATGGCACTCCGCGTCTTCGGACTTCCACTCCTTCTTCAGCACTACATGGAATAACGCAACACGATTCCCACCTTCTTCTGTGATGTGAACGCGCGACTGCAACCACTGAATGCACTTCTCCTTGTTGAAGAGATAGAAGTGGTCGTCCCCGGATTGCTTCTCGTCGCATATGAGATGCACTGTCTTCTTCACGTTCTCGTTGTTCGCCAGAATACCCGCATCTGGATACTCCTGGGAAACGAGCAAGTCTTCTAACTGCATGAACATTGTGGACTGTGCGGCGAGGAAAAAGGGAATGCACAGGAACAGCGGATGGATGGGAGTAGCAATCGTCATTGACCCGTCTAACCATCAACAACACGAAATGAACCCACCTTGAATGACCTGATCATTCACGAACCAACTCGATGGATACGACTCCACGGTGTGTATTTCCAGGAACTGCCCGTTATCATATATGTAGTTGCACTTGCCCCCTTTCTGTCACAATAACAAATCCAAATCTACCTGCTTGGGGGTGAATGAGCGTTTTCACTGCCAATGCGGCGTTTTCACCTACGGCATAAGCGAATCGCATCCCAGCAAGAATACTCGACGTGTACCCGAATAGCACAAAGGAGTGCGAATTGCTCATTCTTTGTCTGCTTGGTGAGGATGCTGTCCCGATCGATACGTATGCTCCAGCGATTCTGCTAACAGGAAGAATTATCAACATCTTTGCTGCGAGTGAGCGGTTTGGCTGCTCAGCGTCTTCCCTCTGTTCGATGCTTCGGAAAGAAATGTAGTCGTGGAAGTGGAGTGTCACGGAACAGCGGGAGGAAAGGGGAAGAAGGAGAAATCGCAAGAATCGGTGGCGGTCCCGACTCTCGATTTTAAGGCGATACGCGACGACATGGACATATCCTGCTTCATTTTCCGTGTTTGCTGCTTTCCTTGATTTGCAGCGCGTTTCTTCCTATCTGAACAACTCCTACTCCAAAATACAGGCGTCCCGGTTCGACCCGCGGATGATCGACCAGATGAAAGTCGATACGGGCTCCAACGTCGTTCCTCTGAGCACGATTGCTCAAGTGGCTGCGAAGACGCAAATCTCCTTTGTCGTTACGCCCTTCGATCCGTCTGTAACGTGCTACACCTTGTACTAAGTGATAGAACGCCACGGCGTTGCTCAAAACGCTGAAGTCGAGCGACCTGCACCTGAATCCCATGATGGACAAGAACTCCATCCGCATCCAGGTGCCGAAGTGGGAAAAGAGGAAGGGAGTGATGGCTAGAACCACGAAGGAAACGCGACAGAAGCTGATCAAGCAGGTGGGCTCTGAGTACGAGCTGCAGAAGGGGAAGCTGCGGAACGTGCGAAAGCGATACATGGACAAGGTCAAGGTGATCGAGAAGTCGAAGACGATTTCCGAGGACGACATCAAGCGCATGAAGAAGGAAATCGACTCGATTACGGACGCCGTGACGAAGGAGATGACAGAAATGATGAAAAAGAAAGAAAAGGAGCTCGAAATCTGATTGGCCGAACGGATTTCCCCTCTCTTTGCGTTGTCCTTTACTATTGTGGCTTTTGTTGAACACCGAGCCATGTCAGACGAGATGCTCACGGATATCCGAATGTATTCATGTAGGTAACTCGACGGGGTTGAGAAACAGTGCGAATCATGAAGGACGAAATGGTGAACAAAGACACCGTAGTGAAGCAACAGAACCAAATGAAAAGCCTATCTACGGAGCTGAAGACGACGGAGGAAGAGTTCCAGAGCCAGCAATTGCTCAACCTCCAGCTGAGCAACGAGCACAACACCGTGATGACGGACTTGTCGCACATCCTGAACAAGCGCAACAGCATTCTATTGGAGTGTGAAGGACTGAAGAACACGGTCACCATTCTCTACGAGCAACTGCGCCAGGCCCACGCGTTGGTGGACGAAGAGCGTCAGGAGAAGGCGTCCATCGCCGAGCAGCTCTTGGAGGTGGAGAAGCGACTCACCGCGTGGCAGTCCGCTGACACATCCTTGAAAGAGGAGTTGCAATCCTGTACCTGTTGCTGCTTCGTTTGAGCCTAGATCGCACCACTCTCTCCACTTGCAGGGATGAACAGGAGAAGCGAAAGGAAGAGCTGCGGAAGCAAGAGGAGTGCTTCAGGAGACAGGACGAGGAGCGGAAGCATCGCCAGGAGCGCGTGAAGGAGATGGACGACGAGGTTCATGACATCGAGCAGCAGCAACTAGAGAAGGAGCAGGAGCACATGGCGCTGCAGCAGAAGCTAACGAGCTTGGAGAGTGTAGGGATGGGAGTGAAGGTCCACTGTAGGAGCATGTGAGCCACGTGACGGAGATGGACACGATTCGAGCCAAGCTCAGTCAACTCAAGGAAGAAGAGAAGGAAGGAGCGAAGAAGAGGGACGATATGAAGAAGAAGAGTCAGGAGCGCATTGCATCCATCCACAATGAACAGAAAGAACTCACTGCATCCATCACCCAACTCCAATCCGATGTGAATGCAGCGACGAAGGAGAAGGAGGAGGTGGAAGACAGAGCGATGAAGCAGAAGGATGCCACGAGCAAAGTAGCGTTGCTGCTGACCGAAGAGAAGCAGAAGGTCGAAGAAAGACGTGGAATGCTCCGTGACAAACGAAGAGAAGAAGACACGTTAAGGGAGGAAGTGGCAACTCTCTCTCAACGCGAAGAAGAGTTAAGAGCGAAGGTTTGACTCCTTCTCCTCCTCAACCCTAGAAACAGGGACTGGAAGCGGCATTGGCATCTCTGACATCTGAAATAGACGAAAAGGCGAAAAGAAATGCAGATCGAGAAGAAGTAAAGCAACGGGCGGAGGAGAGAATGAAGAGAGCGCAGCAGGACGTTCAACGACTAGAATTGACTCTCTCCGTAGTATCCACAATGAATAGGAAATACGGTGTTGGCACGACGAAGACACACATCACGACATTACGACAGGAATTGAGATATCCACAGTGTACCTCACATTAGTTTCATTCACAACACGAGTCTTGAACACCAAATCGAGGAGCAAGTGGGATTCGTTGAATCTAGGAAGAAGGACTATGACGCATGTCTGTTGAATAATGAAGAGAAGCAGAAAAGGAATGCGGTACATGTGAGTGGAGCGAATGAGTCACAGACGGCACACCGCAGCATTCTGGATGCAGAGAAAGAGAGGAAGAAGCGAGAAGAACAACTACAGAAAGAAATGTGGTATGAAATGGACAGGGTTAAGAGATAGGATCGAGAGGAAGAAACAATATCTCGAAGCAACTAGAAAGGAGCTGGAGAATCTGGTGTCTCGAACGGAGAGCATGAAGGAGGAGATGGAGAAGGAGTGTGAAGAAGAGCTCCGATCGATGACGACGCCACTGCTGAAGGAAATCGCCTCTCTGCGAAGGGGATTTGCTTAGTGTTCGTTATTGTTTGTTAGTGATTTGTTACTACACAATTCGTTAAGCATTTCCGCGGTTATTCCTTCACAAACTGTGAAAGACAACAGGGCCATTCTTTCTTTTACTAATCATGAAGCGTAATAATTGGAACCCTAATCCGCAAAGACACCCCGGCATTAATCTCAAGGTTGAACAATTCCGTAAAGGAACCTTTTTGGACCCTGTGAGGAGCTTTGAGGAGCTGGTGGAGTACCTGCTGCCTGAGTACAAGAAGAACATCAAGTACTTCCGCAGATCCCAGGACGGAAGGATCTGTACCTATTCTGATTCAGCCGATCTGTCGAATGGATTTGTGCTTGTGTATCTTGATGGTAATCTTTCAAAGGTGGAGAAGTACGTGGATGGAAAGAGAGATGGTATCACGCTCTACAGATTCGCGAACGATTATATCGTTGAAGCGGACTTCAACAAGAACACGGACAAGAAGGAAGGCTACTACCGAGAGTTCATTTTGAACAAGTACTGTATCAAGGACGAGTTTTTCAAGGACGACCTGAAGGAAGACTGGAATTTCTATTACCAGAAACCGAAGGGAGAGACTACGAAGGACAATTGTATGATTGTGGTGAAGAAGGGCTGTTTCCACAATGACATCCTTGTTGGGAACTACTATGAGTACTACGAAGATGGAGTGAGTTTGAAGAAGGAGGCGTTGTATGCTTCAAATAGCACGAAGGAGCGCGTAGTAATAATGGTCGAGTACTTCAGAGATGGCATGGTTTCCCACACAGGAAGCTACAAGAACGGAATGCGTAATGGACCGCACATGTGGTACTACGACAAGCTCCCAAGTAATTATGAGAGCATACAGGAGTTGCAGCAGAGCATTCTCCCACCTCCTAATGAGGACAGAAAACGCGAAGCGTCAAACGACACTACCCCTAATGATGGCGAGAACAAGGATAAACGCCAGAAGATGGACGATGACAAGAGCACAGAGGAGGCTCAGAGAGTGGAGGAGGTTCAGAAAACGGAGGAGGCTCTGGTTTTGGAGAAGGCTAAGCAGTTGGAAAACCGGAAGGGTCCAATTCACTACGAAATGTACTTCAAAGACGGTATGTTCCACGGACCCTGCTTCCTCTACGATATGGACGGAAACAAGTCGCTGATCAACTACGTGAATGGCATGATCTACCTTGTCAACGAGAACCGTCCAATCGATCCCAAGAGCAAGGAGGGCTACGCGCTGTACGAGAGCATTGGCTTCTGCGGCGAGCAGGACATGGGGTATGGTGGTCACACTGACAACGATTGCGCCACCATTATTCGTCCTGAAAGAACGATAGTGAATAGGGGCAGAGACCCTGTGGATGACGATGTGGAGCTCGAGAAGCTGGGCGAGAAGATCGCGTACTACAAGCTGGACGGCAGCGAGGGAAAGCTGGGAATCAAGATCGACGAGGAGAAGAAGTACAGTCAGAAGAAGGAGTTGCTTGAGAAGTACAGAGGCTACACGATGGAGCAGTACGAGGACGGTCACTGTATATGGTTCAACGGTACTCGCGTGATGATGGAGGCCAAGCGCGTGAAGGAGAACGGCGTTTACCTCACCCACTACAGAGGCTACTACAACAACCACAACCTCCACTTCACCCTGACGCTGAACGAGGACGGCGAGCTGACGGGCTACGTCGACCAGTACTACATCAACGGCAACTGCATGTTCACGGGCTTGTTCATCAACGGACAGCGCGAGAACGAGCACTACTTCTACCACGAGAACGGCGAGACCCACGTGATCGCCACCTACCACCACGACAAGCTGACGCGCGAGTCGCTGGGATTCGACGAGAAGGGAAGACAGCTGTTCTTCGTGAGTTACATCGATAACGTTCTGGAGTTCAAGTACGCGTACTATGTGGACGGCAAGATAAGAGAGGAGTTCCGCCTGCGCAACAACGAGAAGACGGGACTGCACTTCAAGTACGAGGACGAGAACAGCTACTGGGTGGAGCCGCTGGTGAACGGCGTGGTCAATGGATTCAGAACGCTTTACCGCGACGGCTCTCTGAAGGTCATTATTCAATATCGCAATGGCAAACCGCATGGCATGCGAATTGACATGTTGAGTGATATCCCGAAGCGCATAATCGTCGATGACAAGCAAATCCATAACTTGGATCTGAATAATGAGAATCAGTAGTATCAGGAGTGACTGTCACAGAGGATTGTTTGTTTTCAGCAATTCATTATCGATCCGACTCCAATCGCGCATACTACTTGCCGTAGACAATGGATAGACAGCTGTTCTCCGTAATTGTCGTTTTTGCTGCCTTTGGAGTAAACGCCATTCTTATCCTCTTTTCCGTAATTCTGCTTGAATATTCTATCATTTACCAGGAGTCCTTTTCATTCAGGAGAGATTGCCCTGTCTGTCCCGTTCTTGACGATAGCACTGAAGCAGGAATTGTCATATTGCATTCCATGGATAATGAAGTAGAAGTACAACCGAATTGCGTCATTGGAATACGCACTCAAGGAGCGAGAGAATACTGTATTTCTGTGTGTTTGTATTGATGGATAGATCATTCAGCTGAATAAGGATCTCGAGAATCTGGTGGGCGCATTGTGCGCGTGTGATGGGTAGAAGATTCGCTTATCGAAGGCTAACAAACTGCAGCAGAGGACGGAGAGGATCCTGTCCTCAGCAAAGGACGAGCTCAGCGCCTGTCTCTTGTCTCCTGGAACGGTGGGATTTGGATGTGTGGGTGTGATGGTAGCGCGATGCAACGCAATCCGGAAAGGTCACGGACACGACGGTGGTGATTGCTCCCGAAACGACCCACGTCGAGAAGTCGATCATGCCCGATTTTGGTTCCCTGCTCTTGACTCCCGTTCCGTTTCGTCGTTGACGTAACTCACAGAGTGCGTACGATTGGAGCCATGTCTCTCACTACTACGAGGAGAGCGTCAAGAAGGATCCGCCGATGAAGGTATGGTTATTGGCAGTGTGATAGTGCAGGCAAACATGAACGTGGATGTGACGATTATCATTCTCTGCGGCAATTGCAGCATGACCACAAAGTTCCCATCCGAGTCCATCGACATGTGCGTCTCTCACTGACTGCTGACCCCTAGTCTGAACAAATGGTACCCGCTGAAGAAGATCTACTTGGATGGAGTAATCTCGCTTTTGATTGGCTGACGACTAGCCGAACGACCTCGCGGCGTCCACGAAGATTCTATCGTAGCAGCACAGCCGCGGTGTAACGTGCAGGGAACTGGCTACAGTGACAACGAAGTACGTTCTCGTGGTCGACTCCTCCGTCGAATTCACGCACAACTCCAACATCCCGAAACTCCTCGCGTTGGTGCAGTCGAACCAGGTGTCCGTGGCCTCTCCCATGCTGGAGGATGCTGCCACCAACACGCTGTATGGCAGCTGCTTTGACGTGCTGTTCAGTGATCGAGCTGACGCGTAGTTGTCGTATCATAATCATGAACTCCACATCAGACGAGGCTACATGGACTCGCTCCCCGGAAACAACGCGCGCTGCGAGCGAGGCGGACCCTATTTCATCACCACCACGGAAACATTGAAGCAGATGTGGCCCAACCAGCCGCTTCCTCTGACTCTTCTTCTCGAGGCCTTCTACTTGGACCTGAAGTCGTTCGAGTTGAAGGTGGGCTTCTGTCCCGGCTCCATTCTGAAGTTCAACAGCATCGCCGCCGCGCAGTACAACGAGACGGAGGTGCGCGCGTGCAACGTGTTCTTCCAGAAGGCGGACCAGCTTCCTGAGGAGAGCAAGCGGTGCGTGTGGAGGAGTTGTGTGAGGGATAGCGCGTTCGCGACCAAGTACCACATCGCGAGTGTCCATTACAGCGACGGCGAGGTCATGACGCTGCCGGAGCCCGTCTTCGCGCTGTACGAGGTGTGGGGTGTGGGGTGGCGTGAGGCGTAGGAGAACAAGATCTACCACCCTCCGGCGTACTACCTGTCGCAGCGCGTGATGCTCCACGCCACCTCCTCCTTGCTGAACGCGCAGTCCATTCCCTTCTTCCTGCTGGACGGTTCGGTTGGCTGCGCGTCTTCATCCATAGAACAGCTGTTTGCTGCTGTGCTGCTGGGCATGCCGTTCCCGTGGGTGGAGAGCATTGAGGGATATATCCTTGCGCCTGACCCGAATTGGAGCCTTCACGAACACACACCACGATGAACCCCATCACGAAGAAGAAGTGTGACTACTTCGACATTTCGAGTGGGCAACGGTGTGGAATGTGAGATTCAGACAGCGCGGCGCTGAAGCAGGTGGCGGCGTTCGGACTGGACATCATCCGCAATGAGGAGGACAGCAGCGTGTGCTTCGGCGTGAACCTGAAGGACACGGGCTCCAGCGAAGAAACGCCCGTGGGTGTGGTGGTTCGCCACCTGAACTACGAAGCCTTCTCGGACTACTTGATCCCGTTGAAGAAGATGAAGTTCATGGACGTGGAGGTGCTCGTGCCGAACAACCCCGTCGCTTTCTTGGAGAAGATCTACGAGGACAGCAGCGATGCGTTGAAGGAGGTGAATCTCTTCGAGGAGACCAAGAGTCATCACAGGTTGTGGGAGCACGTAATTGCAGCTCTGTTGCGTGAAGTGTAGTGCGAAAGAGACGTGGATCCAGAGTACACGCCGATGTGTATCAGTTCCCCGTTCGAATTCTCGGAGGACGTGGACAAGTGTATTAGGAACCCTAGTGTGTAGAAATAGGCTGTGTTTGTTGGGAAAGAGAGCCGTCCAAATTCGCCCCGATTTTGAACTCCATTTCATGCGTTGTTTTCTGCACAATCTGGAATCC
>ERZ1106923.205-NODE-205-length-26458-cov-16.164678_pt1 | contig 26458 bp, 32 predicted proteins | sample MGYA00403657_ERZ1106923 | MGnify/ENA primary metagenome ERZ1106923 (study PRJEB35170, sample SAMEA104062425) | human gut metagenome | biome: human gut; feature: human-associated habitat; material: faeces | place: Denmark | collected 2012-06-19 ...
GGCAAGCGCGCGAAGCGTGCTGCTGAGAAGGCTGCTGAGGCTCAGGAATAAGGGATTGGTTTCGTCAAGGACAAGTGTGTTGTGTTTGTTGATTCCCAAGTGAAGGGGATTCGTCTTGAGTATCACGGAGTGTTTTCGCTGAGCATTGTGGGGAGTGTTTTCTCTGAGCATTGTGAGAAGTGTATTCTCTGCGAGTCATGCAAAACGCCCATTCTCAACGCAAGATCCCTCCTCTCTACCACTTCTTTCCGCGAAAACGCCAGGATTCGAATAAACACACCAAAAGTACTATGACACAAAACTAGGGTTGATTAACGGTTTCTGAAACACTCTCGCACTCGCTCTGCAGCTTCCGCTTCATCTCAAGGAACGAACTCTGCGCCTTCTCCAGCTTCGCCCTCCCCGACTGCACCAACGCCTCCAGCTCCTCTCTCCACCCGATCAAATCGCACAGCTTCTTCACGCCAGAATCGCAGTCGTCCAGCAGCACGACGTCACGGAAGCAGCAATCCATCTGATAAAAACGGAAGGGTCCCACGGGCTCGCGGTTAATCAGGAAACGGGGAACGTTCTCTTTTACCTTGTGAACGAGACCTGCGCGTTACACCCCTCTCCGTGACTCACTAGCAAAGGGCTGGACCGCCAACGACGTTCCCATCACAATCAACAAGTCGCAACTCGCCATATCCGCAGTGGACATCCAGTTGAACTTCTGGGGCAGCGGCTCGTTGAAAAAGACGATGTCCGGCTTCACCAGTCCGCCGCACTTGCAGCGGGGAATAATGCGACTCATAATCTGCTTCTTGAACCACTCAATCTTCTGCGGTCGCTTGCACTGGATGCACGAGCACGTGGCCATCGTGCCGTGGGACTCGACCAAACGACTATCTGGAATGCCAGCCTGTCGCTCCAGTCCGTCGATGTTCTGCGTGTAGTCTCGCAACAGCAATCCCTTGTTGTTGAGCAGCTTGATAAAGTAGTGAGTGTACGTCGGCATATACTGCTCGGGGAACAACTCCTGTGCATGAGACCGCAACCGCAATGATACCATAACAAAAGAATAAAAGGACTCGGGGTGCTCACGGAAATACTCAATGTCAAACATGGACTCCGGCGTGGGCAGGTTAAACTTCTCTAGATTGTAGTACAGTCCTGTCCCCGGCGTCCGGAAGTCGGGAATGCCGGCTGCCACCGAAATGCCCGCTCCCGACATTACAACAATGTTCTTCACGTCCCCGTCTTTTATAATCTTCGCGATGCGCTCCACCGTCAAGTCGCCATGGAGAATGCTGTCATTGTCAATGTCATCGATTCCCTCGATATATACGCTTTCCAGTTGTCCCATGCTCAGAACACAACGCGCTTGCTAGAACACGAAAGCAGACGGGACCCAGAAATGGATTGAACTGCGCTTTCCAGCATAAGTGTGCGGACCGGCAAAAATCGGACCGATTTCACTCTTCGCGTGCTTCTTTCATTGCGTTTGCCTAGCGGTCCTTCTACTGAATGAACTCGCATGAAAGGGGACGGGTCGTCGTTTCGGCAGGCCGCTTACGCGTAGCGTTCAAATCGGTCCTTCCAACAATCCTCTTCCATGAGCACGCGTATTCACTCCGTTGTGTGTTTCATGCACAGCCGACGTCGTTAGAATGAATTCGCATCCGCGATCTTCACGAGAGCGCGAGCTGTCGGCAGGCACGCCGAGAAGGAGTGGAGTATGCGCTATTGACGTCACGGAGTAGGCGGATCCACGACGAACAACGCAAAGATGATGAAGTTTATCCACCACGCAGAGCAGCAAGTCCACAACTACTCCAGAGAGCCGCCGCAGGTAGTGATGGATTGTGGCGTTTCCCGCAGACCGAGTACGAGAAGTGCATAATCCAGCCTGTGAACGGAAATGAATCGGCCACAAACGACACGCGTAGCGTTTCCTATCCATCGCTGTCTCGTATTCTCTCGCAACGCGCTTCATCGTAGACAACTCCTTCTCGCAGGATCCATCCCTGTCGCAGCCATACCATCGAAACGCGCCGTTTCGGGGAAGATCACAGGCATTTGCAGTCAATGAATCCCCCTCCCCGCGCTCTTCCCTGCCAAAGCAGCAGCCGCGAAGCAGGGTGCATCGCTCCCTGAAGAAGACGCTCCCGTACATCGTAGCCGTGCGTTGTGACACTGAATTGCAGGAATCCGTCTCCTCCGACAGCGATTCCGTCTTGGAGCCGAAGAGGAAGAAGAAGAAACGGTTCGGCATCCACCTCTTCGGAAAGCGAAAAGATCGGTACATCTCCAGCAGCGACAGCACCAGCAGCGACACATCGTCAGGCACATCCATCCCCAGCACCAAGCATATGCTTCCCCGGTACCCCTCCGCGCTTTCGTCTCCCAGTATGCAGCCTTCCAATGCGCATACCGCCGAGCAGGCCGGTAATCACGAGATGAAGGTGGTGGCGACGCAGAGCGACCTGCGCGGGCTGAAAGAGGAGGTGATGGTGCAGCGCGAGGAGATCAAGCGTCTGGAGGGACTGTACACGTACCTCCAGAAGGAGATGCTGCAGGCGCCCGTGCGCCACACCGAGAACTGCAACCGCGTCGCACACGCCACGCAGGCGACGCGCGAGGAGATGGAGGCCATGTTGCTGGAGGAGGGCGGAGTGACGCGTAGGAGGAAGGAGCTGCTGAGGAAGAAGGAGGAGAAGCAGCAGGAGCTGACGGCGAGTCTGCTGAACCACTTCCGGTCCACGGTGGAGAGTCGGGTGAAGGACGTGCAGCGGCGGGTGAGAGAGGGGGAGTGGCGTGAGCGGTAGATAAACGCGTGCAACCACCGGCGAAAGAAGGTGATGGAGAACACCATCTCGCCCTTCCAGAACTTCTACTCGCAGCTGCTGGCGTACGCTGTTGCAGGTCTCACCGTCGTGGGGAGTGTTTTTGTGTGTAGGTGAGAGAGCGGCGCTGAAGAGTAGACTTCTTCCTGTTCCTCCAAACGTGGCTCGGCTTTTCTTCTTCTTCTCTTAAGGATGTGTTGGGTGTTTGTTTTGCAGTGTCATTCCTTTTTCGTTTCGTCTTATTCGTTTCAGTCTTTCCCTCTCAACTCGAATCTCTCCTCTCAACTCGAATCACTCACTCACATCTCCAACAAACACACAACAACTAATACGACACATCCTCAGGGCGATAAGAAAAGTCCTTCTCCCTAATCACCTTCCACTTCTCGTCTTCCACCAACTGGTCCTTAATCTCCTTCTTCATGAACTGCATCTTCTCGATCTGCAGCAGCACGCGCTGGATCAACGTCTACCCATCACACTCGCCGCCCACGCCTACGAGGATCTCCGCAGACTCCTTCTCGTTCCCCTCGATGACGATCTTCTGGTCAAAACACGATAAAAGACATGGAATCACGTTCAGCGTGTCCAAGTACTCGCACATCTCCGGCGTCTTCATCTTGAACAGGTAGTTCAGCAGCTTCGCCGCCGACAGCGAGTAGTGCACGCCCTTCACCAGGCAGTGGAGCAGCAGGCGCAGCACCGCGCTGCTCGCCACGACCTCCTTCAAGCACGCACTTCCCTCCGCCACCTTGCTCACCACCAGGCAGCAGCACTCGTCCACGACGGAGCCCAGCCGATTCGTCGCGTCGCACTCCTGCCACAGCCCCACGACGCTCTTCAAGTAGCCCGCCTGCGCGAAGTACTCCGCGATCTGCGCGTCCTCGCAGTCGCACTCGTGGCACAGCGCCATCGCCAGCATCGTCATCTTCTCGTTCCGCTTCTTCTCCGCCTCCGCCGAGTCCGGAATGGTCTGCTGCGTGGGGTGCACGACGCCCTGCGCGATGGACTGAAGGCTCGCCACCAGCGCGTCCATGAACTCCGTGGGGCGGTGGACGCGGTAGCCGGGCGACGCCAGGTACAGGGCGACGAACACGTGTCCGACGCACCACTCGTGCGCCGTCTGCTCGTACACCACCTCAAAGTCGTCCGGCAGCGCGTAGGACTGGTTCGACGTGTACAGGCGAATGAACCGGTCATACTCCTCACGGATCACTGAACACGCGTGCGCGCGCATCGAGCTGTCCCAAATGCACTCCGCCGTGATGGTGGTGGAGTCCACCACGCGCAGCGCGTTCTCCCCCTCGCACACCGCCTCCACGATGTACTCGGGCAGGAACCGCTTCAGCGTCACGCGACACAGCGCCTTGATCGACTCCTGCCCGCACCACTGCGAGAGGAGGGAGAGAGCGAGGCCGCGCACCGACGAGTTCTCGGGGGCATCCGAGAAGACGAGGTGGAGCGCGTACAGCCACACCCCCGTGTTGAAGAGCACCAGCTCCCGGTCGACGGCGTTGGCGCAGATCGCGAACAGCAGCGCCACCAGCTCCTCGCGCAGCGGCTCCAGCTGCTGGATCACTAGCAGGAAGAGGATGTCGACGGCTTGCGAGTCCACGCACATGTCGCAGATGCGCGGCACCCGGGTCAGCAGCGCCAGCACGGCGTAGGCCTCCCGCACGCACGCGTCGTCCAGCTCCCAGCGCACGCTCTCCGCCTCGCGGACGGGCTGGAAGAAGCCGAAGAGCACCAGCAGGTCCTCCGGCGCCTGGAGGTTCTCCTCCAGCTCGGGGTTGTTGGCGAGGAGGATGTGCAGCGACTGCAGCATCATGCGCACGTACTCCGCGTCGATCGCCGCCGCGTAGCGCGACGTCCACACGTCCCCTTCTCGCGCGCCGACGCGCTGCGAGCGCAGGAAGGCGAGGAGGCCCATGAAGTACTTGGTGTCCTTCACGAACTGCTTGGGCTGCTGCTCGTTGAAGATCCGCACGTACACGTCCGCCACGATCAGCTCGTTCTCGATGGCACGGAACACGAAGTGTTGTGTGTCCTCCGCGAAGCGAGAGGGAGTTGATTCCTTTGTGAGGGGAGAGGGAGTTTCTTTCTCAGTGAAGTGAGAGGGAGTTTCTTTCTTCGTGACGTGAGAGGACGTTTCTCCTTTAGAGGACTCTGACACACACTCTTCCTTCGAAGAATGCGACAACTCCTCCTTGAAACACCTGGACGCCTCCAACTCCTCCTGGAGGAACTGCAGCAGCTGGTCGCGCATGTCCTTCGTCCACACGATGAAGGGCGTTTCGTAGAAGTCGGAGTTGAGGATGGTCAGCAGGTCGTCCGCGTTGGACTCCAGCAGCAGGCTGACGAGCGGCTTGGTCAGCAGCGGCGACAGCAGCGACATGAACGCCGCCTCGTTCGTCACCAGCAGCGACAGGAAGCGAACCACCTTCCGCGCAACCACGTTGCCATCGCACAACGCCTCCTCCAGCTCGCGACCAGGCGTTTCGGGGAGCGCGGGCTCTTTGGCGAGGTCGGTGGCGGTCGAGAGACTGAGGTCAGAGGCGATGGAGGCGTCGCTGATGGAGGAGCTGCGACTGGAGGGGTTGTGGAGCGTGGCGGAGAGGCGCAGACACTGCTCGTTCAGGTCCTTCTCGATCAGCTCCTCCTCCGAGGTGCTGTAGCGGAAGAGAAGCGGCAGCGCGGTGCACAGCACGGAGACGCGCGTGCGGAGCAGCAGGGAGCGGAAGGCGGGCTCGGGAGCGAGCTGGATGAAGAGGTCGGCGATGGTGGAGTGGATGACGGAGGGCAGCGGCAGCACGAGGTAGTACGTCAGCGCGTCGAAGATCTCGACGGAGCTGCAGAGCCGGTTGTGGAGCGACAGGGACTGCGAGAGGAGCGAGAGCAGCATGCACTGGTAGTAGAGGATCACCGCGCTCTTCTTGCTGCCTCGGCACACGCCCTCGTTGTTCCACTGCATCGCGTTGCGCACGACGGTGAGCCCGCACTTGCGCACGAACAGCTCTCCGTTCTCAGAAGAGCAGGAGCACGTGAGGTACATCAACCAGGTGAGGTAGATTGCGAAGTTGTCTTCTCGTTCATTTCCTTTTCCTTTTCCTTTTCTTTCACGTTCATCTCCTTCTCTCTGTCCTTCACAACCATCACTTTCATTTCCTTCACCATCACACTCACACTCCTCTCCTTCACAACTCTCACACCCATCAATCACGTTCTGCATCTGCGCTATCAGCATCTCAAAGGAGGGATAAAGGAACGACGTCAGCCGCGTGTAGAAGGCGGCGTACAGCTGGCACTGCAGGCGCACGATTAGGAAGAGGCGCCACGCGATCGGCGCCGTCGCCGTGATGCGATACCCCGTCAACAGGTCCAGCGCCAGCCCGAGCGCCTGCCTCTGTTCCGCCGTGCTCTCCGTCCACGCTCTCCAGTACGCCGCGTGCAGCTCGCTCTCCGTCGCACCCGCCTCCACACGGAGAGTGGCGCGCGCCTCGGCCTCCGTCATCGCCAACCCCTTCCGCTTCCCCTCGCGGATCCACTCGTTCTTCAGCGAGGAGATGAGACTGACCGGGTTCTTCACCGCCATCACGGAGTGGTCGTTCAGGTAGCGCAGGTAGTACTTTCCGCAGTAGATCTCCTCGTCCAGCTCGGGGTAGTGGATGTGCGGCAGCGGCGTGGCGTCCCAGCGCGGCGTGAGCTGCGTGTGCAGCGCGCTCACGTAGGCGTCCACGTGGTGATGCACGACGGCGTCGAGATGGGAGCGCATGGACTCCGTCCAAATGAGGCGCGCGGACTGCGTGTCCTGCTTGAACAGCGAGCAGAACTTGGTCTCGGGAACCACCTCCAGCGCGAAGATCACTGCCGCGGGGAACACGCCGCTCAGCAGGTCGTGGTTATGCAGCGCCACCTTGAGCAACTGGACGTGGACCGGAATCCAGGAAGAAGCTTGCAGTAGCAGCGCGTCGACGAAGGGCGTGGCCAGCAGACTGCTCTGCACGGAGGAACGACCCGGCGCGTCGCCCTGCGAAGACGACACTTCGCTCTGGAGGGAGGCTTTGACGAGGAGAAGGAGAACGCGCGCGACGAAGGCGGTGACGACGGGCGAGGGCAGGAAGAGGAGAGAGGCGAGGATCTGGATAGCAGAGGGCGAGGAGAGGAGCGTGATCACGGGAGAGAGCGGGAGCAGCGGCACGGAGGAGGCGGAGGTGGTCTGCGAGAGAAGGTGGAACACGATATCGAGCAGAATGCGCGCGTGACGCTCGTCGTAGTGGAGGTGGAGCAGCGCCAGCTGGCGGAGAAGCACGGGAACGATGGTGCTCGCGTGCTGGATGAAGAACAGCGTGTTGGTCTCCTGCAGCAGCAGCACCTGCAGCAGCTCCACGTAGTGCGCGCACACCGTGCCCGTCTCCAGCGACTCGATCTGCTCCAGCACCTTTTCGCAGTCGCAGAACTCGCCGCAGAGCGACGGCGAGTCGTAGTACACGACGCGCATGCACTGCAGCAGCATCACGCGCGAAGCGTCCGCGTCACACGTCAGCAGCCGCGCGTACAGCGACACGAAGAAGAGCGAGGGGTTGAGGAGGTCGAGGGACGGACGCGGCGAGGGCACGAAGGCGGGCGAGAGCAGCTCGCTGAGCGACGAGCAGTAGAAGTCCGCGGGGATCCCGGCAAGCTGGGGGAAGAAGTAGTCGAAGAGCATGAGGTGTCTCTGGTACGTGGAGTACAGCACCACGAACTGCGAGTCGTTCCAGCGCGCGGGCACCTCGATGGCGTGCCACGCCGCGATCTCCTCGTCCAGACGGCTCTGCAGCTCCAGCCGCTGCTCCTCGCCCCACACCAGCTTGTAGGAGCAGGTGGTCTGGAGGTACAGCGCGAAGAACGCGGGGAAGTTGAAGTACTCGACGGGGAAGGCGAGCTTCCGGATCTCCTTCCACACGAACAGCGAGGACGACGTTTGCTTCTCCGCCTCCTCCGCCTCCACCGCCAGCGCCCTGAACAGGCACGGCGAGTGGGGCGTTTCCAGCACGCGGATGAACTCCCGCGGGAAGGTGCGCTGCAGGAGGGAGAGGAACATGGCGTGGTGCTGCGAGACGAGAGCGAGCAGGGCGCGCGCGATGAGCTGGAGCGAGGGCGAGGAGTCGAAGAGCGCGCAGCGCAGCATCTGGAGGTACATGCACGTGTCGATGGTGTGTCGCTGGAGCTGTAGCGAGTGCTCGGAGGACGTGTGGAGCAGCAGCGAGTGCAGCAGGAAGAAGAGCTGCGTCTGGATCGCCGCGTTCTGCTCCTCGAGCAGCGACAACACGGAGAGCAGGTGCGGCTGGAGAAGGGGGTACAGCGACTCGATGAAGGGGATGGGCGGCGGCAGCGATACGGCCTGGAGAACGGCCTGGATGAGCACGGAGAGCGAGTTGTACCGCGTGAACGACGAGACGGAGGTGAAGGCGGCCTTCACGACGAACTCGAGGACGGGCATGGAGGAGAAGAAGGAGGAGGCGAGCACGGAGCGCGGCTGCGTGTGCTGGACGGTGATGGAGGCCAGCAGGTGGAGGAGGGCGAACTGGATGGAGGAGGAGGTGTGCAGCAACGCGGAGAACAGCGGCTCGAAGAGCGGGATCAGCAGCGACGGCGACAACCCGTCCAGCACGTGCTCGGTGAACTCCTGCGTGAAGAGGAGGAGAAGCAGGGCCTCGTGCTCCACCGCGGGATTCGCCTCGCTCTTCAGCCGCTCCGCGCGGCGCGTGATCTCCCGAATCACCAGCGTCATCACGCTCTTGTAGTGGTCGCTGCTGAACTCGGCGAACGCGGAGAAGTAGCGGCTGTTCGCCAGGAAGCGCTCGATCGCCGCCAGGTCCACCGTCTCGTTGGCCACCTCGCTGGTCACCTCGCGCAGACACTGGTGCTGGATGTCCTCCACGTGGTCCGCCGTCCCGCGGAAACGCAGCGCGGTGCGCACCAAGGTCCAGTGAAACGCCGCGGAGGAGTAGAAGCAGTAGAAGGAGGAGAGGAAGTCGGCGCGGTTCTCCACGGAGAACGCCACCACGCGGAGGAAGTCCTTGCGCTGGAACTGGATGACGAGCGTGGTGGCGTCGGTGACTTCGGCGGTGATCACGAGCACGTCCTGGTAGGGGATGGAGCGGTGGAGGTAGGCGTGGTCCGTCTGGACGACCTCGTCGATGGAGGACTCGGTGAGGTGCAGGAAGCGTGTGGGCGAGACGGTGTGCCTATCTTCGTTGACTGATGTGTTGGTCTCTTCTCTTATAGTCTCCTCCTCAACGAAGTTCTCCTTGATGCTGTTTCCATCCTCGTTGATGCTATTTCCATCCTCGTTGATGCTATTTCCATCCTCGTCGATGAACACCTCCGTCTCCTCCTTGACGGTGTACGTGGGCAAGGAGGGCGTGTCTCGCGAGAGGAGGAGGGGAAGCGGGTTGTGCATGCGACGGACCTTGTACACGAAACACGGAGGCGCCGTGATGATGCGTTCTTCTTCGATGATGGAGGTAATGTCGGCATGCTTCGATATGTCGAGAGTCACTCCGCACAGACTCGATTCCTTCTCGAGAGCTGTCAGGAAGCCGAACCGCTCCTTCAGACGATACACGCGCCAGTCGCCGCGAATAGCCAGCGCGAGCATTTCTTCCGTGTTCAGGATCACGGTATCGGTGATGTAGGACAGCGGCACTTCCTTGATTCGATTTTCTGCCGGTAACTCAGAGCATGAACCCCAAACCCTTAACACAGTGGATCTGAAGATACCCCTTGCAAATCACGAACTCCACCGGTTTGTCCGTGTTCCTCTGCCTCACCTTGTATCCAGAAAACACGTAGGGCGTGGATGACGCAATCGTCGTCAAGTGCGACCGCACTTCACAGACGAGCTCGGGGGTGAGACAGCAGCGGAAGTGGTATCTGTTTCGGAGTCTATGCGTCACGCATCCGCTTGACACCCACTTCCCATCGCGCACGACAAGAATGAATTCCGATTTGTTGGACGGCTCGATTCCGATGTCCTCCACCTCCTTCCACGACCAGAAGTTGGTGATGCAGTTCTTCTCGGAACTGAATGTGGCGATCCCGTCCTCCGAAACGGTGACAATGCGTTGGTAACTGCCTCGCCATTTGTGGATCTTTGTGCAGAAAAAGGACACTCCCTGGAAGGGTTTCTACACGGAATCAGCTCCACGGCATCCCCTACGACCGCGAACTCCGGCGGTGAAGCGATCTGCGATAACATGGAAGATCCTTTTGAAAACAAACAGGAAGTAGGACCGACCGAAATCGGCCGGAATTCTGGACTCCCTTCGACTCGCCTTTTCGCCCAATTCGACTCGTTTCGAGCACTGCCGTTTTGACCATGCTAGTCGGTGCATCCAAGGTGCAATATGCGGCACGAGTCGCCTCTTTTGTGGGCCTCTTCGCTCTCCGTGACGCATAGGCATGGCGCGGGTTTGCAACGCGCTACTCCTACAACAAGACGATCCCGCAGACCATCTATTCCAAGGAGAGCGTGGCATTGCGTTTCGTGAACGATACAAAGCAGAAGGAGAGCAAGAGCAAGAAGCGAAGCCCCACGACCAAGTTGGGCTTGAGCTCGGGGAGAATTCTCCCCCCGTCTCAGTTCTACCAACGCAGCGTCCGCTTCGACGAGAACAAGAATATAAACGAGGACGTGCTCACTCCTTTCGACAAACCCTTCTACAGTCTGATTCGCGACGACCTGTGGGTTCTCGACCCGCTGTCCCTATCAGTCCTACTGCTTCCCTCTCCTCATCTTCTAGGACGATCAAATTCCCGATTCGCTGAATCTTCTTCCCGTTCTTCCCCTTCCCTTCCCTAACGTCTAGTGCGAAAAGAGCGTCTTCGACGTCGTTGCTCCCGGAAGCAAACTCGTTCGCCTCGGTGAGGCTGTGTGCGTATTCGCCGCTTGTGCGCTTCAGACGTAGGTTGGCGTGGGCAACGCGTGCAAGATCACTGCCACCCTCGCTACCAACCCGAAGGAAGTGGCGAATTCACCCCCTCCTCACGCATAGGCGAAGAGTACTCTGAAGCACTCCCTTTCCTCGTTGAAGTCGGGAGCGTCGCACGTGTGGACGTCCGTGAAGCTGTACGGACACGAGCTGCACAGCGGCAGCAGTCTGTTCTGGAAGTACATCACGGGCGGTCAGCTGAGCTACCGCGAGAAGAAGCAGCTGAACCGCGCCGTGAACGACACCAGCCGCCTCGTGCCGTTCACCATCTTCGCCATCATCCCCTTCAGCGAGTTCGCGCTCCCCTTCGTGATCAAGGTGGTGTTGGTGAGTGGCGCTCACGTTGCAGAAGTTCCCCAACTTCCTCCCCTCCACCTTCACCTCCGAGGCGAAGAAGGCGGAGATCCGCAAGGACCTGATCGAGGCGCGCCTGGGCATGGCGCGCGAGTACTACGAGAAGATGAAGGCGAACGCGAAGAAGCAGCGCCGCAAGGACCTGAGCGACGCGGAGTGCAGCAGCGTGGGCGGCGGGCGTGAGGCGTGACGAACAGACGATCCTGCAGCAGATCCGCGCGGTGAGCTACGGACAGGTGAGCGACCTGGACGACATCATCGTGGTGAGCAAGTACTTCAGCGACGAGACCATCGTGGACTACCTCGACAAGGCGCAGCTGACCTCCATCGCCAAGTACATGAACGTGATGACCATCGGCGGCGACGAGCTGACGCGCGTGGGACTGCGCACGGCGGTGCGGCGCATCGTGAAGGAGGACCGCCAGCTCTACTTCGAGGGCATCGCGGGGCTCACGCGCGCGGAGCTGGTGCAGTGCTGCGAGGACCGCGGCATGGTGTGCGACGGGCTGCTGAAGAACGAAATCGTGGACCTGATGAACGACTGGCTGCAGCTGTCCGTGCAGAAGCGCGTGCCCACGAGGTAGGTGCGCTGGAGGCGGCTGAGCGCTAGTCTGCTGCTGATGAGCAGCATGCTGTCGGCGCTGAGCAAGGAGGACACCATCGAGAACATGCTGCCGAGCGCCATCTCCATGCTGTCCGAGGACGTGATCAAGGAGGTGGGAGAAGCGAGGGCGCGTGAGGCGTAGACGATCATCAGCATCGCGCCTGTCAACGACCGTCTGGCGATGAAGATGCGCTACGAGAGAGCGGTGAAGGAGGACGCGGAGATCGAGGAGGAGAACACGGTGAAGAAGGAGTTCGCCATCAATCCGAATGTGGGCGATGGGGCAGGCAGTGAGGCGTAGATGGTGCTGTTCAATCCGATGCAGAAGGAGAAGAAGAAGAAGGCGACCAAGTCGAAGAAGAAAACGAGCACGATCGAGTTCTATTTCACTGTTTGTTCGACTCGCTCCTCTCTCACCATGAAAGACCTTCCCGAGCGGTCGAACAGGGGAACGCGAAGGAAAGTGCTCCAGGGCGCCGCAATGGAGGCCGATATGAACTTCTGGAACCAGGACTACTTCAAGGAGGTCAGCGATGACGATGACTTCACGGACTCGCACTGTGAGTCATCCGCCGTGCGTTTATGTGTAGCGAGCGACACGTTGAGCGACAGCGAGGATTCGGACATCGATATCCCCGAGGACGAGGACGAGCAGCCGTTAGTTGTCGAACGGCCTGAAAAGAAAGTGGTTTCCTCGCGGCTCGACTCATTGGAGTAGGAAAAGGTGAAACGAACGGTGTATCTGGATCCCGCTTTCAAAAAGAAAAAACCGAAGAAGAAGGTGGAGCCGCCGAAGGAGGATGGTTCCACTCCCGCCGCGCCTCCTCGTCCGCCGAAGCCGAGTCGTCATTTCGCTTGTCCGTGAGTCGTAGAGCTACCCCCGCCTCCGTTGGAAGTGAAGCTGCGAGCATCCACCCAGTACAAAACGATCGTCTCCGCGACGCAGCGCCAGTTTGAGGAAGAGATGGAGGAAGCGGTTGCGATAACGGAAGCCGCTAACGACTAGTCCACGCGCACGCGAAAGAAGCAAGTCGTGAGGCGCATCACACAGTCCCAAATGCTCCGGCAGTGCATCACAAATGAAATCGAGAACACGATGTGAGAACGGGTCGATGGAGTGACGCGTAGCTCCTTGCACCACATTCTAAAGGAAGAGGAGAAGAAGAAGGTGACGGTGAAGAAGAAGACGTAGTCGTGGTGCTCCGGAATCACGCATTAGCATTGTGGGCAATCGCGTGTGCGTTCTCTCCAACCCGAAGCATCCCCACCTCTATCTCTTTTCCTCCCCACTGCTGTGTCCCGAATGGCCCGTCCCGCCCAAGCCGAAGAGGGTGAATTGCTGCTACGGCGACGGACCGGGCAGCTACTATGACCCCAACACCGAGCGGCCGTACTGCGGAGTGAAGTGCGCCAAGCGACTGAGAGAAGAGCACAAGCCCGACCTCTCCATCTCGCTTCTGGCGCCGCCCGTTCACGTGAAGGAGGAGCCGCCAGCACTGCCAGCACTGCCTCGTCCCTCTCCGAAGCCAGCGCTGCCAACACCGCCCGCGCCCAGGCAGTTCACACAACCGGCTGCGCCACCAGCGCCAGCACAGCCCGTCAAGCAGCCGCCAGCGAAACCGCCCAAGCCAGCGAAGCCGCAACCGCCCCAGCCGCTTCGACCGCTGCAGCCCACGCTGACGAAGAACATGGCGCCGCAGCTGCCTCGACCACTGCGAGTGAGTCTGACCACTCCGCAGGGCGAGCTGCTGCAGTACGAGCTCAACATGGCGAAGACCATCTACATCAACAGCCAGGCGGTGAACGTGCCCGTGAACATGAACCAGGTGTACTACTTGCAGACGGACGTGAACGGAGAGAAGACGGTGCAGCCGCACCTGATGACGGGGTCCAACAAGTTCACCGATGGAAATGTGTACTATTGCATGGTACCTATGGTACTTGTACCCTCTCTCCAGCCAAAGAAGTCGCGTGTTTGTTTGAAAGGGATGTTGCTTGGTGCGTCATGATCATTGAGATACTCCGCCTTCAAGATGGATAGGCTCTTCACGTTTGTCCTTCTCTCAGGAAGTTCCAAATGCCAGTATTTAACAACACCGCGTTACTTCACAACATCCCCCACACCCCACCGATTTGCATCCACGCCGTGATTGCTCGGATGAAAAACACAAGAAAGACTAGGCAATGAGCAGCGAGCCGTTTCGTGTTCAGGAACTGGTAGCGTTGGAATCCCCGAAAGTGGAAGCGATCGCGTTTTCAAGTGGGTTTTGGAGTTGAATCGGATTATGGACAGACGATACCGATCCTGCCATCATGCGCATTTTTGCCGTGATCAAGGGCGGAAGGCTGTTCGAATACGTTGTTTCCGCCGAGTCACGAAATGAAAAGCACACCGTGGGCTCTTGTATCGCATTCTCATTGAGCAGAATCGCACATACTCTGTTTCAAATACGATATCTACCGTGGCGAGCAAGAAGAAGATTACGCGCATCATGCCCATTCCCTCCATTTCCAAAGTGTACATTCTGAGCAGTACGCACTCTGCACTCTCCCGCTGCTAATTCTGTAGACGGAGTCGTGACGGCGTTCGACTTTGCCACTCTGTCTCCTGTTTTCTGCAATATCAACGTCACTGGGATCCTCGACATGGGCGCCAACTATGCGGAGGAAGATGGCGTCTTGAAGATGTGGGTGCTGGTGAAGAAGGCGATTCACTTTTTCGTCTACTCGCAGGGCCAGTTCAACGAGTACCAGACGATTGCGCTAAACGACACGCCGTTATTGATGGAGTGGATCGACGATCGTCTGTTCTTGCAGTACAAGGACCGTTTGGTGGAGATGCGTTGCACGGATCGTTCGATCCTCTCGGAGAACAGAACCGCGGTGAAGAACGCCGCGCAGCTCTGCTTGAAGGTGCTCAGCAATGATGCGCTCCTCTTCGCGTCGTCGCCCAATATCCTTATTTCCTCGCATTCCGTTTCTTAACCGTCACCCTCCTACGCAATGCTTTCGCTCTCCTCCAACACCGTCGTCTCCACCCTCTCGCTCCCAGCGCCTCCGAAGGCGGTGGTGTACAGCTCGCCCTTCCTCTTCGTGTGTTCCGACGTGCTGACCGTCTACGACCAGTTCACGCGCCAGCCCGTCCAGCAGCTGCCCCTCGCTCCGCTCTGCCTCGTCGACCAGCCGCTCCGTCTCCCCGACCTGCGTCGCAACGCCTACAGCTGCGTGCTGCTGGTGGACAAGGAGGGGAAGGTGGGCGTGCTGGACCTGGCGGACGCCGACGCCACCATCCATTCGCTGCTGCAGAACAACGAGCCCTTCACCGCCTTCGACGTGCTGCACCGCAACCAGCAGGTCGCCAACACGGTGCGCGCTCCTCCTCGCCCTTACGCGTAGGCGATCGACCTGAAGGAGCTGCACACACAGGCGTTCGTCACCTTCTTCAAGTCGCTCGCCTTCAGAGACGCCTTCGCCCACGCGATCGACGCGGACCTGCCCGCCGGCGAGGTGCTGCAGCTGTTCCCCTCCCTGTGCGTGGAAGAGGTGGGAGAGCCCCGCGTCGTCACGGCGGACGTGCTGGGACGCAACATCCGGACGATGAAGGACTTCGTGGTCACGACGCTGAAGCAGCAGTCGGCCGACCCGTCCTCCATCACCCCCGAGTCGGAGGCGGTGCAGAAGATCGAGAAGGATGCGAACGCGGAGCTGGCGGCATTCCTGCAGCACCTTCACGACCTCGGGCGAGGCACGCACGTAGCGGAGATGGACGGGGCTGAGTCGTAGCTGATCGACGTGGCGCTGTTCCGACTGGACCTCGCGCAGGAGGGCGCACGCGCTCAAAAGTTTGTGGTGTCCCCCACGGCGTGCGAGATCGAGGACGTGGAGGAGCCGCTTCGCTCCCACGGCTACTTCGACGCGCTGGCGCAGTTCTTCGTGCAGAAGAACCACCCTCGCGACGCGCTGCAGCTGTGGAAACAGTGAGAGAAGCGATGTGCGTTAACGATTAGGCTGGGAGAAGGCGAGTTGCAGGAGGAGGGCGTGGACGGCTTGAAGCGGACCTGCCAGCTGCTGCGCAACCGCGTGGAGGACGACGCGCTGTCGCTGCTGCAGGAGTTCGCGCCGTGGGTGATGAAGAAGGCGCCCGAGGAGGGGCTGAAGCTGTTCACGCTGAGCGAGGTGTCCACGGCGCCCATCGCCTCCTTCGCGCTGTCGCTGCTGCAGGAGGTGGAGGAGCCGCAGCGCAGCGAGTTCCGCGAGAAGTACATTCGGTACCTGGTGGTGATGCACCACGTGGAGGACGCCGCGCTGAACACCGAATACGTGCTGAACCTGATCAAGCGGCTGCTGGCGGCGGCGGAGCAGGCGGGCGTGGACCTGGTCGTGGACCGCGTGGAGGAGACGCCGGCGCCGTGCAGGGAGGCGCGCAGCGAGATCATGCAGTTCCTGGAGACCAATGCGCTGTACGACCCCGCCGCCGTGTTCCAGGCGATCGCGGAAAAGCCCTTGGTGTTTGAGCGCATCGTGGTGCTGGCGAAGCTGGGTCGGTTCAGAGAGGCGCTGCAGCTGGTTCTGAACGACCTGCGTTCGGTGAACATGGCGTGCGAGTGCTGCCGGCGCTTCTCCGCGGCGTCGACGAAGGAGAACAACCCGTGGTGCATCCTGCTGGAGTTGCTGTTCGGCGAGGAGGACGAGGAGTGGGTGTGGCGTGGCGACGTGACGGCTAGAAAGAAGTCCGCGTTCCGCGAGGCGGCGATCCGCGTGCTGGTGACGAACGGCTATCAAATCGACCCGCTGCTCGTGGCGCTGGGTGCGGTGTGTGATGGGTAGGTGTTGCCGCTGATTCCCGCGGATATCCCGGCGTCCACGCTGATGCCGTACTATCAGCTCATCGTTCCGCACTCGACGGACTGCATGCGCGAGGCGAGGATCCAGCTGGGGATGAAGGAGTGAGCGCGCGTGGGGCGAGTGAGGCGTAGAGTGTACGTGAAGGCGAAGAAGAACGAGCTGGTTCGGCTGAAGAACGAGCGCGTGTGCGTGGAGGTTGGCGAGAAGTGCGTTGTGTGCGGGAAGGCGTTTACGAAGGAGTCGGTGATTGCACGAACGAAGGAGAATCGCTGCGTGCACGAGGAGTGTTTGAGCGAGGAGGAGAGGAAGAAGGTGATTGATTTGTTCGAGTGGGGTGTTTGTGAGAGATCGGAGTGCAGAGTTAATTTGTGAGTGAGTGTCAGTTTGATTGATTATGTCGATGGTGAATGGCAAAAGACTCGCGCAAACACGGGAGTTTCATCCACCACCCTCCATAATGGAGCCGATATTGGTCATTCTTGACTTCGCAAGAAGCAAGTGACCTCCCGATGAGAAGCGGTGTTAAATGGATAGTAGTCGGTGTAATATGCTTCCTTTTAGTGATCGGAGAACTCGTGAGTGTTCCGTTTCGAATTGTGATCCCCAGTTCTTGCTGTCGGTCAGTAACTGGTCTCTCAATGCTCAAATTCATACGGGGAAGTCGCTGCTGAACAAGAGGACGGGAAGAGGACAGCAGTACGAGCTGTCCCATTCTCTTTCCCGTGGAAGTGAAGCCATCCCCAACGGAAAGGGTTTTGCGTTGCAAGCGGATTCTTCTAGGGAATCTAAAACGATCCCCACACCATGTTTCGTTTAGCTTCCTGGATGACGCTTAGCTCGAAGAAGCCAGCTCTTTAGGACAGACAAATCGGGGATGGACGAGGACGACATGGAGAAGACCATTGAACTGCTCCGGACGAACGTCAAGCGGAGAGAGACTCGCGTGGACGTGAAGCCGACGGCCCCTCCGCAGCAGGACGACCCTTTCAGCATTTTGCAGTTGATCAACCAACGGAAGAAAGAAGCGGTGTTGACGAGCCCTGTGCAGCAAGTGAGCGAGAACCAGCTGCAGAACGCTTTTCAGCCGAACCCTGCTCTGTCATCGTTGTCGGGTTTGAACGGGGCGAATTACCTCCATCCCGACGGCATGTACTCGGGTCAGTTGATGCAGAACGCGCTGTCTGTGCAGTCCTTTTCGAACCCATACGTGCATCAGTCGCTTCCCCAGTCTCAGATGGTGTTCCAGCCGCCGTTCCAGGCGCAGTCCTTTTCGTTTCCTCAGCAGCTGCAGTCGTCTCAATCAACTCAGTCGCAGTCAGTTCAATCAATTCAGTCGCAGTCAGTTCAGTCGATTCCGTCAAAGTCGTCTCAATCAATTCAGTCGCAGTCGATTCCGTCAAAGTCGTCTCAATCAATTCAGTCGCAGTCGATTCCGTCAAAGTCGTCTCAATCAACTCAGTCGCAGTCGATTCCGTCAAAGTCGTCTCAATCAACTCAGTCGCAATCGCAACCTCATCAACCCACTCACTCGCAACCCACCCACTCAACACATCAACCCACTCCCTCCAACCCCCTCGCCTTCGCCCCCAGCGAGGACGCCTCGTCTCTCCAGCCGCGCTGCCACAACGCCCTCCACTCCGTCGACGTGGACCGCGAGGAGGCGCGGAGCCTCGACCACTCCACCAACGCGCAGCACTTCGCCGGCCGGTCGTACGACCTCTGCGTCGTGCTCTCCTTCAAGCCCTCCTCCGTGCGACCACTGCACTCGCTTCATGTGTAGAGTCCGTTTGACTGGCTGGCGCAGAACAACACGCTTCGCAGCTTCCGCCTTCTCCAGGACCGCGTTCTCCCCTTCGTGGCGAATCTGCCCTCCGAGTTCGATATCTGCTCTTCCCCCGAATTCGGGAATTCCGTGTATTGTCTGGATTATGCGCGCTACTCCACCTCGGGCATCCAGTACGTTCGGAACATGCTGGCGGCGATGGAGGGCGCTGTGAAGCGGAATTCCATTTCCTGCTCGTTTTTTGGAATCATGAACGGCGATCTTCTGTTCGGGACGAACCTGCCCTCCATCCTCCAGTTCACCGACCGCTTGGTGCGTCACAACCTCGTGTCGGAGAAGGTGGTGTTGGTGGGAAGAAGAGTGAACGCGCCGAACGTCACAGCACTCGCCACCAAGGAGGCTTACGACGCCTTCGTGGAGGAGGCGTACACCACGCGTCCCTTCTACTCGCCGCTGCGCGCTGTAGCCCCCCGCGTGCGGCCTGACCCGTAGGACTTCTTCTTCTTCCGCGCCTTCGCGCTGGAGCTGGACTTTCTGACGCTGGAGGGGTACGGGATTCCGCTCGTCGACACGGTGTTGCTGAACGGCGTGTACGAGAGAGGCGACGTCGAGGTGATCGACGTGTCGTTGAGTCGTGGGAGGAGGCGGCGAGGCGTGAAGTGTAGTGCCGTGCATCCACCAGTCCCGCGGGAATGCGGTGTACACGGCGAACGATGGGAAGAAGCGCAGCGTGCTGAACTGGAACCAGGTGGTGGCGTCGAAGAAGAAGAAGGGCTGGGAGAGGAGCTACGCGCAGCGCACGCTGAAGGCGAGCATTCTGCAGAGCGATTACGTGATGAGTGGTCATGTGTCCGTCGCGTGAGGCGTAGAGCGAAATCGGGACGGCGTGTACAGAGTGGAGTACAGAGGCGGTGTGAGCGACCGCGTGAGCGACGGGGAGCGAGCGATTCTGAAGGAGCTGATGAAGGCGAAGAGTTGTCTCACGGCGATGGAAGGCAGAATCGGCGGGTCGTTCGTGAACGCGTGCAGCAACGCCGCCAACTTCTTCTTCGACTGCAGTGCGGGGTAGTCTTCGCTCCTTGTCTTCACTCTAGCGACCGCGTCGAGGGCGTGAAGCCGCTCTTCTCCAGCCGGTGCGTGGACGTCCTGTTGTCGCCAGTGAAAGCGCTAACGCGTAGACAGTTCCGTCCCGAGTCGTCCTCGTTCAGCTTCCAGTACGACTCGTTCGTGCACGCCGTGGTGGGCGGCGGCGACCGCGTGGACAACGCGTTCAGCTACAAGAATCGGTTCTACCACGTGCTGTACTTGGACTGCGAGGCGAGCGACCGTCTTCTGGAGGGGATATCCTTGTTCGAGCGGCGCGCCTTCCTTGACGAGCACCTCTATCGCGAGATCCAGCCGAACTCGGTGATCGTGCTCCGCGGCGCGTCCCTGTGGAAGTACGGGAAGCGGATTCAGACGGTGCTGGACGGGCTGGGAGTCGGCGTGGCGTGGAGGGCGGACGAGAAGACCTCCTTTGATGGTCTGTTCGTCGTGAAGTCCCCGGACGCCTTGTCTACAGCGGAGTTCGCCTCCCTTCCGTCGGCGAAGAGCGAGCCGGAGACTGTGAACTATCGTGTGCCATGTTGCCGTCGTTGTTGAACCAAACAGGGGGATATATTACAAAGATCACTTCGTCCACACTAGCTCATGTAGGACGACCGAATCGCCATCTCAATCGAGCGAGGCGTCGAGAGCGGGACGGCCTTCTCCTCCTTCTTGCTCGCCTCTTCGCTGATGCTCTTCTCCGTCATCGCCTCTCTCCGCTCCCTCGTCGCCGGCTGCAGCAACTCCTTGCGGATGGAGCTGTTCGCTCCGACGCAGTGCTTCGGAAGCGCGGAAATGATGTGAGTGACGCTGTCGTCCATCCAGTCGTACACGCCGTCGTCCGCAATGTCCTATTCCGTCACGACACAACCGCACACTCACCTTTCGCTTGAGCAAACTACTAAACAAACCACGCAGGTAATCGTAATCGGGGGTTTCGTTGAAGCGAAGCGAGTGGCAGTAGTCAAAGTACAGAGCGAACTCTTCGGGAGCATCCTGACACAGCTCCTCAAAAGCAATGGACTTCTTCTTCTCCAGAATGCGGGCGTACTTCTCCTTCTTCGTCTCCGCCCGCAGACCCTGCCACGGCAGCTTTCCGACCAGGAAGTATATGAATATGTAGCCGAGCGACTCGAGGTCGTCGCGACGACTCTGCTCCATGCCGAGGTGGTTGCTCGCCGACGCGTACCGAGGCGTTCCCGTCAGACTCTTGTTCTCGCGATATCTACGCATCAATGGCAGCGGGAGAGCGAACGGGATGTACTCCTTCGTGTTGGGATTGTAATACCGCTTGCTCAGTCCGAAGTCGATCAGGAAAACGATATTACTGTCCTTCTTGAGTCCCACCGTGAAGTTGTCTGGCTTGATGTCGCGATGAATGATGCCCTTCTCGTGAACGTACTGCACACGCAAGATCATCTCCCGAGCGAGCATGCACACCGTTTTCAGAGAGAAGCGGCGCTCACAGTAGTTGAACAAGTCCTCCAGACTTGGGCCCAGCAAGTCCATCACCATGACGTTGTAGCTCCCTTCGGTCGTGTAGAATAGCGCGGACGGAATACCCACGCCGCCCTCGAGAATGTGATACACCTTATACTCGTAGGGCAATTGCGGATTCTTCGACGTCGACGATTCCAGTTTGATGGCCACCTCGTTCCCTACGAAACTGACTCAAAAGGAACGCCACTCACCACTCGTTATGTCGGTTCCCAGATAAATCTCGCCAAAGGCACCACCCCCCAATTTACGACCCAGTCGATAATTATAACCGACCCGGAAGTCCATGATCAGAGTGTCAGTCAAGCAGAAGAATAATCAAGGAAGTGAGAGCTCCAAAGCGTTTCTATTTCAGTACACAGGTCAAATCACGAAGAGAGAGGACGCGAGTCGCCCTGCACCTTTTTCTTTTGAACAGAAACAGGCTCTTGAAATGGGCCGTAGTCACCGACCACTGAACGTGCGAATCTGTGAAGGGATGCTGTTTCTGAGAATAGAGAGTGGTACGTGAGTGCAGGCGACGCGGAAGAGCGGAACGGCAGTCCATCCCCAGGACGTCACTGGGATCCCCAAGGGATATAGGTGAAAATGGGTTGCTTTTCCATTGAATAATGAACACAGCCGTTCCGCAGAGTGGAAATGCAACGCTTGTGGCGTCCTCCGGCGTGGACACGTCCGTTGTTGTCGTTTGCGTGCTTGCCATTGTGGCAGTCACTGTCGGCGGGTGGGTTTACAAGCGACGGCGGACGCGGAGGTGAGATGGTGCATCGCGCTCTGACCCGCAGAATGCAAACCGTGGCCATGCTGCACGACCCGTTCGTCATCAACCTGTCCAGCCTGGGCAAGCAGGTGAAGTACAAGCATCTCACGCCCGCCACCAACGTCATCGTTACGCAGAAGCCGGTGAAAAAGAGTCGAGTGACGATCCTCCGCCACGGGAGCATCCGGTGGGTTGTTTGTTGGAGAAAAAAGCGACAACGACGTGATTCGAACACGCGCGGGAAAATCCCATTAACTTAGCAGGCTAACGCCTTAACCACTCGGCCACGTTGTCTCTCATATGGTCCCTTATGCCTCCCCACTTCACGCCCCCGGCTCGGTTCAAACGGAGATCCCACTTCCTTTAAAGCACTCTCACCATGGGTTCTCTCAACGCTTCTTCCTGACGCGTAGAGGGACTTGGCGCTGACTCTCCATCCGGCCTTCAAGACGTGTCCTTTGTTTGCGTTTCATGAGCGAGTTACGCGTAGTCCCTCGTGGCGTTGCTGTTTCTGCTGGCGACTTCCTGGCTGAGTCATGGCTTCGACAAGCTGCTCCACTACGCCATTCTCCCCTTGATTATTATTATGCTTCTTCCAGAGCACTGGTTGCGGATACGCATTCCGTGGACTGTTGCTCATGGTGCGTGCACTCAGGAGTAGAGCGACGGGTACGTTGTGCTCTATCTGGCGGTGCTGGGCTTCTACTGCGGCTGGCGCTGCAGCGTGAATCCCGTCTCCGTCTCCCGTGCCCACCTCCTGTACGTTGTTCTCGCGCTTCTCCTCGACGGAGCATGCAGCGGGATCCTGTTTGCGTGTGCGTATTATGTGCGGCTGGCGATGTGGGCTCATGGCAGAGTAGAGTGTCCTCCATCGCGGGCAGCGCTTTTTCAGTCTCCTTTCTGCTCTTCGCGCTGTGCCTGAGTCTGTCCGATGTGGTGGGTGCTTCTCCTTGCGTTCATCGTAGACGTCTGCTTCCTATTCGACCCAAATCGAGTCGTCGACGAGCGAGAGGATCCGCTGCTTCTCCATGCTGGCTCTCCGGAACCTCCTTCTCAGCAGCTTCCTCCACCGCTTCTCCTTCCACTCTTCCGCCTTCGTCTTCGACCTCCTCGTGCAGTCGCCGCTCTTCACCCTCCTCTCCTGTGCGGCCGGACTGCTGTTCGTGTTCCTCTTCTGCTGCCTCCTCAAGTACGGCCTGCTGAACCAGTCGCTGCACCTCGAAGTCCTCGCTCTTCTCCTCTCCTTCCTCTTCGCCTCCCTTCTCGTCATGGTCGCGCTCTGTGCCTGCAGTGATCCATAGCGTCTGCGTCTCAACGTGTTTGCCTTCGCCTTCGCGGTGGGCTTCTCCCTGCTCTACTACGGGTCCAACCTCTTCGCGGACACCTCCAAACTCGTGATTCGCAGCGCCGTCCCCACGCTCTTCCCCTGGATCGAAACGCTCGGATACATGTGTGTGCTTCTCTTCGCGTTAACGCTAGCTGCCTCGCGCAACAACTCCGCTTTTCCTTCAAGGGCCTTCTCCTCCTCGTTGCGACGCTTCTCTACGTGCTCGTGCTCCGTACGCCCTCTTCACTGCCTTCACCGTAGAACCCTACGCGCACCGCCGTCTCTACAACGTAATCTCCCACGACGCCCAGCACTCGATTCCCTCACTCGGTCTGCTCTCCTTCGTCGCGGTCGCGTGCGTCACGGACGACACGACGGTTCGGCAGTACTTCACGTGGCTGTGCTACGTGCTGATTCTCGCATCGAAGTAGACGTGGAGCGGCGAGTGAAGGGTAGAATCGCGATGGTGGTGCGCGCGAAGGGGCGGTATCATCCGAGTATCACCATCGAGGAGGACATGAACGCGTCCGCCGAGTTCGTGGGAATGATGGAGGAGTCGGAGAGTGCGGTGGTGCGGGCGATACGAAGGTGGAACGCGAACTACCTTCTGCCCTTCTTCAGCAACTACGGGCAGTTCAGAACGATCAACATTCGATACCGTGAGTCCAATCAAAGTGTGTGACTATTGTTTGTTGAGAGGTTGCGTTCAGTTTCGGTTGAACCGCCATATACAGTACTTGTTATATAACTGCATGCAGTCTCTGTTGAACAGTCAAATACAGTCTCTGCCAAACAAACACAATCATGTTGGCTAGGAGACTGTCCGCCGCGCTGCCCACTGCACTCAAGCGCAGCCTGATCGTGGTGCACGTGAACTGCATAGCAAAGGAGGGTACTCGCGATTGGGGAGCTTGAGTGTAGGATCCGAAGACGCGTTCAAGAAGGAGTGCATCGTGAATGGCAAGGAGAGGTACGACCGTGCAAACGTGAATTGATCCCCAGTCTGAAGGAGAAGGGCATTGCTCGCTTTGATATCGTCCAGGTAATTGCCTTGCCTTGTAGTCATCGAATAGGACCGGAATGACCAGCGCCACTTCCGTCTGTGCGAAGTAGCCGTTCCGCAGCCGCAGTGAGGAGTAGGTGTACTACTGTGAGGAGGCCATGAAGGCGCACAGAGAAACGGCCCACTTCCAGCGCTTCAACAAGATGTGCGACGTACTGTTGAAGGAGCCGAGAACGCGCTACGTATTCGACAGTATCTGTCCCGTGGACGATCTGTGGATTGTAGACAAGAAGAAGCTGTAATGCGCCTGTGTGTTGGAAACAGCCGAATAAAGAAATAGCACACCTCGCCCCTCTAGTCTCTCTTGTCCTCAATCTTAGGTCTCCAGAGCTGCTTGATGGTGGCGGTGAGACCATCGGAAGTGGCGTTGAGGTAGATAAGACCGAACACAGCGAGGAGAGACACAATCAGGTCGAAGATCTTGAGAGCCTTGCCCACGTGCTACACGTCACCCCTCGCGAAAACGCTCACAGGTCCGCAGTAATCGCTCCAGACGTGGCTCATACCGATGCATCCGTGCATGGGGTAAAGGACGCAAAGGACGTAGTCAATGGGCACCTAGAGCGTGACATGGCGCAAGACGAAGATACGCAGATAGCGGACGGGGCGAGAACGAACGACACGGGGAGCAGAACCGCGGCCGTCAGCTGGGAGTAGTGGAAGACCTTCTCGTGGAGATTGGTGGAATCGCCTAGTCGTGACGCCCGCCAACTACAAAACACAGTTCCAAAGTCCTTCCCAGAGATTCTTGGGCTTCGCGGGAGAGTGGTAGTTGTAGGGAGTGTGATATCTGGCAAAGACAGGTATCTGAGCAGCAGCGTAGCAGCTGGCGCTCTTGATGGACATCTGTCCAACACGGAGAGCTCTCATCGTCAGAGACATGGTATCTGCTGGGGTTTAGGAACTTTTCTGTTCAGCGAAAAACGAGCCGAGATCCGCGGGGATAGTCGGATCCTCACGGAGGGGCGATTCTCCCCCAAATAGGCGAATTCAAGGGAATTGGGAGGGAACGGAGTGGGTGTGCGTGATGGAGACATGAAGGGAGAGCTGGAAGAGGAAGTGCGGACGGAGGGTGCATTGGGACGCGTTTGTGTTGTGAGTGGAATGGGGAAGTGGGGATGTATCTGTTCCGCGCGTTTCAGCGACGCATGAGACCAACTGCCGTGACACCGATTCCACAGTATTATTCTTAGGCAATCCGCCCTTCATGAGCACACCCAATTACTTTGGAGACAAAGTCCACTGGAAGAAGTTCAAGGAGGGTCTGCGCGAAATCGCCTCCGAGCACAAGCCGGGAATCATCCTCATCGAGAAGTCGTGGTGTCCGGTGTGCAAGAAGGTGGGCGCGCGCTTCCAGGCAGATGAGGAGTTCGTCGAACTCTCGCGGCAGTTCGTCATGATCGCCTGCTGCGACGACGACGAGCCCAACTTCGACGAGTTCCGCCCCGGTTCGTTCCTCTCCTCGTGGTGCTCATGTCCTAGACGGCGTGTACTATCCTCGCTTCTTCTTCGTCGACAGGAACGGAAACATCGACTACTCGGTTGCCGCGTCGACGGAGGGTCAGATCTATCGCTACTTCTACAGCAAGACGGCTCCGTTCAAGGAGAACATGCGCAAGATACTCGCTATGGAGTGAGTGCGCTGTATACCATGGGATTGTTGTTTGTCGAATACCCTTTCGTTGTGAGTGTGCGAGGTGCATGCTGCGGCAGATCGTTCCGCAAGGCCGGTGGGGTTGCGCGCAGAGCGTCCTGGCAGTTGCGCAGAACCTTCCAAAACGGGGTCCGGAGAAATAGCCCCGTTTTGTGGAATCAGTCAGGTGCTCGTGGAAACCGGGAACAGAAAACAATTATCGTTTGCTGTAATCGTAAGGAGTCTGTGGGCGTACTCACGCGGTAGATGGGCAAGGGTTCCAATCTCCAGAAGAAGCAGGCCGCTCGCGCTAAGCACGAGAAGGAGGCCAACAAGCCCCAGGGAGGCGGCGGTCAGGCCGGAAAGGCTTCTCGCACTGGTGCCAACGCTCCCAAGGTGTATTGCCACATCTGCAGAGTACGTCTGGAGTGGCGCGCTCATTCTATAGACCGAGTTCATGGCTTCGCAGAGCAATGAGCAGCTTCAGGGACATGTGGATAACAAGCATCCCAAGAACTCTTTTGCTGATTGCTTCCCTGAGCGTGTGTAGTTGCTGTACCTTTTTCTCCTCGGTTGTTTGTTGCTTTAATCTGTGATTTCACAGGAACGCTTGATCATCAATAACCACTGCACGCGGGAGAACCAAGCCACAGATTTCTTCCATTCAGACCGATATGGTAGGCCTTCTCCCCGTTTCCGTCACCTCCT
>ERZ1106923.206-NODE-206-length-26418-cov-17.204453_pt1 | contig 26418 bp, 38 predicted proteins | sample MGYA00403657_ERZ1106923 | MGnify/ENA primary metagenome ERZ1106923 (study PRJEB35170, sample SAMEA104062425) | human gut metagenome | biome: human gut; feature: human-associated habitat; material: faeces | place: Denmark | collected 2012-06-19 ...
CCAGAGAGTAAGCGTTGGGAGGAAGGGGGTGTTTGTTTGAGTTGCGTTTGTAGTTGTTTCAGAGGAGTGCTTTCAGAAGAAGTCCTTCCAGAAGCACTGTCGAAAGACTCCCTGATGAAGTGCTATTTCAATTCGTTTGTGAAGGGAGAGTGTTCATTCTGAGGAGGACGGGCTCTCGCAGGGGAGGATGAGGCCTCAAACACGTTGTTCACGATAGAACCATAGAGTAAAAGGATGGAGAAACGCCTCTTCCCACCCGATTGGGTGACCCCTTTTTCTCCGTTTTTACTTTCACCACAATTTCTTTTACTCTTGAGTTAACATGAAGTTCGTTCTTGCTCTCATCGTCCTCGCTGTACGGACTGTCCACCCCCTTAAGATCTAGGCTGTCATGGCTGCCCCTGGTCCCATCACCTGGACCATCTGCTCCGGCGAGAAGGCTCACGGAGTCATGGATTCCGTTGAGATCATCAACAACCCCGTCGTCCCCGGCCAGAACACCACCGTCTACGGCTATGGTATCCTTGACAAGGACGTCACTTCTGGAACTTGGGCCCTCACTGCCGCGTACAAGGGACTGAAGGTGTTCTCCAAGAAGGGCAACCTTTGCGAGGACTCCACCATCGGTCTTCCTCTGAACAGCGGAAAGATCTACATCAACGGTTTGACCTGCCCTTCCCCCGCTGGTAAGGTGTCCGTCGTTGAGAAGGCCATCTTCAACTACAAGCCCCCCACTGGCGTTTACAGCATCAAGTGCCAGATGTTCGATCAGGACAAGGAAGAGATTCTTTGCCTGAACATCAACGTGCCTATGTAAGATAGGTTGTCGGCGGTTTCTTTGTTCCACAAACAACATCACAGAAGGGCAGCCTTCTCCGCCTGGTCTTTCACCCACTGGAGAACGCTCGCGTCCTCGACGAGTGCCGACATCTTCTCGTAGCACGCGCTGTTGTACTCCTTCAGCCATTTCTTCTCCCGCGCGTCCAGCATGTCGGCGACGCACAGGTCCGCCTGGATGGGAACGTAGGACAGCGGCTTGAACGTCAGGTACTTCTTGTCGTTGTAGGTGCTCTCCATCGGGACTTCAACCGTCAGTGCCGTGAAGGAACGTGCGGCCTGGATATGAAAGGATATGCATCGTGTTCTCGATGCGGATGCCGAAGCCGCGCTTCTCGTCGTAGTACCCCGGCTCGTCCGTCATGGTCATGCCCGCCGAGAATCCGTCCTTGTACCGATTCTCTCGGCAGCTCACGCTCTACTCGTGAACCCCACTCCCCACCGCCACCTCAGGTCCCTCATGCACGCACAGACAACAGCCCACGCCATGGCCCGTTCCGTGCCCGAAGTCCAGACCCATGTTCCACAGCGCCTGTCTGGCGAGGGCGTCCAGCTGGATGCCGCGCGTGCCCTCGGGGAACACCGCCGTCATCAGGTCGACGTGGCCCTTCAGCACCGCCGTGTAGCAGCGACGGAAGTCCATGTCCACGCGCGTCATCGAGGCGTCGCTCGGCACGCAGACGGTGCGCGTGATGTCCGTGGTGCCCCAGCGGTACTGGCCGCCCGTGTCCAGCAGGATGCAGGCGTCGCGGACCAGCGGCGCGGCGGTGCTCGCCTCGGGCTCGTAGTGCACGATCGACGCGTTGCGCCCGCAGCCCACGATGGGCGCGAAGCTGTCGGAGAGGCTGTGCGCGAAGGTGTGTCTGAACTCGGTGGACTTGAGGGCCGCCGCGTACTCGTCGAGGTGGCTGTCGATGTTGGCAGTGAGCCAGGCGAGCAGGTGACACATGGCGACGCTGTCGCGGAGGAAGCACTCCTCGATGGACCGAATCTCCGTGGGGTTCTTCTTCGCCTTCATGACCGCCACGGGGCTACACATTACGAGACGGTTGGTTCTCTGACTTGAAGACGCACTCGGGCTTGAGAGGAAGAGTCGCCTTCTTCACGGCGTAGCTCACCTCGTTCTCGTCGTAGCACAGGGCGATCGAGGCATCGTGGGTGGCCTCCTCCAAAAAGGGAAGGAAGGAGTCGTAATCGTGGACAATGAGGTTGATGCCCTCGGCATGCACATCTCTCCCCTTGTGGATAAAGAGGTGGACGGCGTCCATCGTCACAAATACATAGCCGTACACGACGGGGTTGTACTGGACGTCATCGCCGCGGATGTTCAGAAGCCAGCAAATATCGTCCAGCGCAGTCAGCACGATGGCGTTGCGATGCTTCTTCGTCAGGGTGCTGCGAAGACGCTCCACCTTACTCGAAACGGACTCTCCCGCTTCCTCGCTTGAGAGATGCGTGATGGGAGTGTTCGGAATCGCTACGATTCAGCGGGAGCGCGGATCGCTACCGGGACGGTCTGTCCAGAGGAGATCAATCAGGTTTTCCTTCGGGCACTCCAGCTGCGTCTTCTTGGCAAGTGTAGTGCCAAACGAGGCAGAAATGAGGGATCCATCGACACCCACGTGACTCTTCTCCGACAAGTTGGTTTCGACCCACTCCTACGCATTACGAGGCAAATCGAAAAGATGCAGATATCTTGGGACAGTCTTTTGTTCCCGCCTTCATCAACTTCCAGTAGGAGGGCAATTCCATTTCCGCCTGCAGGAAATAGCGCGAATCCGTCCACAGAAGGGCTTCCTCTTTCGTGACAAGGGCTAGGCGTGAGGGAGGGGGAACACAACAACCGGTGCCTGCAGACCCGGTGAAACCGGATATCCACTTTCTGCGCTGGTAGCACTCCGGAACGTACTCGCTCATGTGCTGATCTTCGCTGGGAATGATGTAGGCATCGAGATGACGTTCATTCATCAGTGCACCTGCGAGTTAGCGCCTCTGCTCCAAAGCTACGAAGACGATTCAGTTTGATCATTCCATCAGTACTCGTTGACACTAGACTTCAGTTCGGTACGATACACAGCACATTGGCTCTGTTGACTCATCCGAACGCTTCTTATTACTCTTGAAGAGAGTCGGGATAGCATTTACTGCCCCTCTCGTCGACGCCTCCCCAAGTTCTGTTCCGTAAACGAATTGCATAAGAACAAAGAGCGGAATGAAAGCTACTTCTTTGAAAAGAAACTCATGATTGAGCCCTGCTTCTTTGCCGTCCCCTTCTTTGTCGGAGTGGGTTGGGATCGTGGCGCTGGCTCCGACTTCTTCATCTCCTCTTGCGGAATGTCTTCCTCTTCAAAGTACTCCTCGAAGTCTATTGCTGAGTTCCTTTCAAACCGTGTACACGTAAATCCGTCGCTGCCCGTCTTTTCCCGCGTTTTCTTCACCAGCCGCTTTCCTGGTTTCACAGAAGGCATCGGCGGGGTGTCGTTCCTTTCCACTCTCTTGGTAAATGTGTCCCTACAGCTCAGCACTGTCAAATTCGACGTACATTGCGCCCGATTTCACCTCCTTTGTCCTCTTTGTTGATTTCTTCTCTTCCTCTTCAACTTCTTCTTCTTGAATCTCCGCCTTCGCTGGGGTGGATTCCTCGTCCGAATCGGCATATACGGCCAACTGACGAATGCGATTTCGTTTCTACCTCTCATTCTTTGCCGTTTTCATTACAGCGATCACGTCCTCTTCCTCCTCTTCATCGAACAAATCGGTGTCGTCTTTCACTTGAGGAATCACCGTTTTCACGGGAGGCTTCTTTTCCATGGGAGGCTTCTTCTCCACCGCCTTCTTCGATGGCGCCTTTGAAAACAACGCCTTCAGGGAACTCTGCGAAGTGCCCGTTTTCACCGGATCCTTCTTTGTTTCGGTCGAGTGCGATCTACGTAACACAAAAGACAGTTCGGGTACCGCATGTTCGGAGGCTCGAAGGAACGAACCGATGTGGCAGACACGGTGATGCTGGGACAGACGATGTGGGAGGGACTGCATATCACGGGAACATTTGAATCCTACGGTTGCTGGTTCAGTTCGCAATTCTTGCGCAAGGAATGAAAGATCGAGCTCATGATCTACTCATGAACTCTACACAGAAGCAGGACTCCGTCTTCAATGGAATGGACATCGTTCTGGGATAGAGAGTAGTAGTGAATCGACGAAACGGTACTAAACCCCTTCTTGGTCTCTGGATATGAGTCCGATTCGTCAACAGTAACCTTCCAGCGTTTCTTGAGTGCACAGTGATGCAGTATAGACTCCATTTCTGATGCCCATCACACAGAACGTGCATTTCACACTGGCCTTGTTCTTTTCAGCGATCTCTTTCAGTACCCTGCACATCAATTCAGTGCATCAGCGGTCATACAGTTTTGCCGTATTCGGAGTGACGGTTAGCAAAGTACACAGGAACGGAATGGTCAACGATTCTTTCTCCTGCTTGAGATGCACCTCCGCGACCTCAACGTACTGAGACAGATCGATCGACATCCCAAGGAATTGTGTATCCAAACAAGGAGGAGAATGTGTATCCAAACAAGGAAGGGAATGTGTCTCCAAACAAGGAGGAGAAAGGACCGCATCAACAAATCACTTGTTGCTCACGATGATGTGCGTCAAGTACTCCTGGATCCGGAAGGATACCAGGAGCGAGCAGAGCTTCTTCTGTAATCGCTGCGAACAGTCCAGCTGCGCCTCATCTGCCTGCTGGAGCGCGCTGTAGTCCACAATCCCTAGCTTCGACGCCACGCTCCGGTAAATGGAGTCAATCGTCTCGTCATCGGACTAGGCATGAACCATCACCGTCGCAGCCACCTTCAGGTACTGCTGCTTCGCCAGCTGCTTCAGCGACAGCACCATTGTGTGGACGTCGCCCTCCTGGAGAGCCGTGAAGAGCTCGATCCAGCACACCTTCTCGATCGCTCCCTGCACCTCACGCGCCACACGTCCCCTTACGTCGTAGCGCAGCTGGTTCGCCATGTTGTTCACCACCGCGTCCTGGTCCGGCTTCAAACACGCCATCACGTCCTCCACGTCGCGCATGCTGGTCAGTGCATCGAGACGCAACCGACCTCCCAGCCCCTTCTCCTCCAGCTGCAGCGACCCGTACACGTAGGCAGTGTCGTTCACTGGCACGTAGTCGAACAGCGACGCCACGTGCTTCCCCGAAATGACGAAGTCCGTCGCGTGCGACGACGTGCCGAGAATGGGTCGAGGGAGGAGGAGAACCGAGCGGTGCTGGAGCGCGTCGCAGAGAATGGACACCACCTGCTCCAGTCCTAGTCGTCAGCCCTCCCAGCGAGGCCAACGCATGGAGAGCGCGGTGCCCACGGGCTGGGTCTCGACGCGGATCTGGAAGAGCTGCATGGTCTGCACCAGAGAGCACCGCACGATGTCGTCGAACACTACGGGATGAGCGGGAGGCGACGCGTACTCTTGGGCGTCTCCTGCTCCATCGTGAGCAGAATGGCGCGCAGGATGGCGCTCGAGTTCTGGATGCCCTCGTGCCGCGCCGCGCTCGACTCCTGGTTGATGGAGTTGAAGAGCAGGACGGGCGACACCACCGTCCGAATGTCCAGGCGCCGAATCACGTTCTTCGCCTCACAACCCTCCCTTGCGCCTACGTCGTGGTCGATGGTCGCGGTGATGGTGCCGTGGATGCACACGTAGGCGTCCCCGCTGTTCTGTCTACGCTTTATTCACCACTCTCGTCACCACCCCCACGCCCTCCACTGACACACGCAGCGGTCCGACTCGAAGATCATCGTGTCGTCGTCCACGCGCACCGTCATCCCGCTCAGGTACCGCGCGATCTGCGGGAACAGCGTCTTCTCGCTCTCGACGCGCGCCAGGAACTCCCGCCTGCTGCCGTACTGGAAGTACCCCGTGGAGTCCGTCGTGCCGATGCCGCGGAAGGGCAGCAGCCCGTGTACGGAGTCCGCCAGCTGCCGGACGGTGGCGGCGTCGAAGTCGTAGCGCACCCAACTCAGGATGAGTCGCTTCACCAGCTGCTTCTGCAGGTAGCGGTTGGTGCCGTCCACGTAGTGGGAGAAGCGGTCGAACTCGTTCACGCCCTCCGTCAGCGTCTCGTCGCGGACCTCCTGCTCGTGCGCGAAGGCGGTGGTGAGCGGCAGTGGCGCGGTGCGCGCGTGGATGGCTTCCCAGTCCACGCCGCCGAAGAAGGGGTGACTCATGATGTCGTGCACGCCGCGGTGGCCTACAGTGAAACGCCCGCCAGGCTCCTACCGAGGCGCTGCGTGGGGTCCTTCTGGAGGAGGGAGTGGATGAAGTCGCAGGCCTGCGCGGAGAGGAAGGGCGGCAGCACCACGGGACGCTGGACGATGTGACGGAAGATGGACTACGACACAGCGGGGAGGACTGGCGTACGTTCACGGAGTTGCCGTTGAAGGGGACGATGCCCACCATGAGCTGGTAGGCGAGGATGCCCAGGGACCAGAAATCTGTCTCCATCTCGTGACCGCGGCGACTGATGATCTCGGGGGACTGGAGATTACAATGCGTTCCATGCGTTACCATGAACTCGGGAGTGCCCACGATGCTGAACGAGCGCTCGCCGGGGTTGAACTTCTTGCTCATGCCCAGATCGGTGATGATGATGTGCCCGCTGTTCGTCAGTAGGATGTTCTCCATCTTCAGGTCGCGGTAGACGACGTTCACGGAGTGGAGATGCTCCAGAGCCACCACAATCTCCGCTAGCTAGGGGTGAGACGCGTCAGCGGGGCGCACGTAGTACTTCGCGTCCTTCTCCTGGAGCCGGTTGTAGGGCTGCGTCTGGAGGAGCGAGAAGAGATCTCCCCCCGAATAGTAGTCCGTCACCAGATAGATGGAGGTGGAGTCCTGGAAGCAGAAGCGCAGCTTGACGACGAACGGACTGTCGATGGACTAGCGATCAATCGGAGCACCGGATTCTACCGCCAGGAGCTGCCTCTCGCGAATGACTCTCCCCAGGTTCACGGGTTTGTTTAGCACGGTTTTGGCGATGATCTTCATGGCGTACAGAACCCTCGAGTCCTTCTTCTGACACAGCCAAACCTGGCCGTACGCCCCCTGGCCAATGCAGCACAGCAATTCAAAATCGCGAACACTCACGGCACTCGCATCGGAGTACTGGAAGGAGGGGATCGCTATTGCGTGTGAGTAATTCATCGTGACAATAAAAAGAATGAAATCGGTGAAGAAGGGATCCAGGTCGCTTCGTCACAGCATCGATATCACCCGCTGAAGAAGGCACTGCGCGGACGGGGCAGAAGCGTTCTGCGCCGCGAAGGAGCGAAGAAAGCGCCGGAAGCGCGCATCGGCGAAAGGGGTTGTGTTCAAGAAACAGCAACTAGTTCTTCTTCAGCTGCATCATACCCTCCTTGTAAAGTTCGTCAATAACGTTCTTGTAGTACTTCTTGCTGTGATCTCTCTTCAGCTTCATGGTGGGAGTCAGCATTCCGTTTTCCACCGTCCACGCCTCGCTGTCGCAGTAGATGTTCTTCAGCTTTTCAAAACCAACTAACTTGCTCTGATTCGCCGTGGCTGCCATTGCTTCAAACACGACAGCACGGACAACGTCCTTCTTGCACATTTCCGCAAACGACATGTCCGCTTCGTCCATTCCACGCTTGCGCAGCTCTCTCCGCAGCTCCGTCTCGTCGGGAACGACGATGCCCACCAAGTACGACTGGAACGAGTCGCCGTACACGAACAGCGACGCCACGAGCGGGCAGCTCTGGTACACCGCCGTGATCTTGTCCGGCGAGATGTACTCGCCCTGCGCCAGCTTGAAGATGTCCTTCTTGCGGTCGATGATCTGGATGCACCCGTTCGGCCTCCACAGCGCGATGTCGCCGCTGTGGTACCAGCCGTCCTTGTCGAACACCTCCGCGTTGATCGCGTCGCGCTTGTAGTAGCCCTTGATCACGTTGTAGCCGCGGTAGCACGCCTCGCCGCGGCCGCAGCACGGCACGCCCGGGCTCACCACCGTGCCGTCCTCGTCCACCTCTCTCCCGTGCACCGTGTCGGTGATCAAGTAACCCATCTCGGGCACGGATACCAGCTACGCGTCAGTCGTCGTCGTCTCCCCTACGCGCGCCTCCGCGCAGCAGATGATGCCGCCGCAGTGACCCACCGTCGCCATGTCGTGCATGTAGGAGCAGCAGATGCCGCCGCCCGTCTCGCTCAGACCCAGGCCCTGGATCACGTGGCAGCCGAAGATGGCGCGCAGCTGGATCATGCACTCGTCGCCGATGGGAGCCGAGCCCGTCACCATGAACTTCATGCGGTCGAAGCCGATGGTCTCCTTCACCTTGCTGAACACAAGCTTGTCGTAGAAGGGGTGGTCGAGGCGGTTCTCGTGGAGAAGGTTGTAGCGCTAGCTGTGACACCCTATGTCCTCGCCCACCTTCGCCTCCACGCCGCGGTTGAACAGCTTCTCCTTCACGCCGCCCGCCTTCCGCACCTTCGCATCAGCGCCCCCAGCGATGCCTACCTTCGAGTAGATGCCGTCGACGATGCGACTGAACAGGCGCGGCACCGAGGCAAACACAGAGGGACGCAGCTCCTTGATGTCGCTGAGGAGTTTCGTCGTGTCGCCCTAGAGATCACCTCGCAGCCGCGCCGCGACCTGGTAGAAGCCGATGCGCGCGCCGTAGAAGGTGACGCCGCACTGCACGAAGTGCTCGAACACGTGCGCCATGGGGAGGTAGGAGATGTGACTATCCGCGTTGGTGAAGCCGCCGATCGTGTTGATGTAGTCGATCACCGCCGTCGTCACCGCCACCATGTTCCCGTGCGTCAGCAGCGCGCCCTTCGGCACGCCCGTGGTGCCCGAGGTGTAGCAGATCATGCAGAGGTCGTCGCTCTTTGGCTGGCAGAACTCCATCTCGGGCAGCGCGCGACCCTCCTCCACCAGCTCGTCGAAGGAGAAGACGCGCACGTTGTGAGACTCGGCGCATGCGCGCAGCGCGTCGTCCACAGCGCCGACGATCACGAGGTTCTTGATTCCGGAGAAGCGCTCCTTGTCGGTGTCGATGCAGTTGAGGAGCATGAGACCCGAGGCGGGGCTGCAGAGAATGGACTTCAGCTCGGCCTCGCTCACCACCGTGCTAACGCATGACTCCCACTCCCGCGCGCATACGCAATGGCCTCCGGTCCGAGCGTGTCGTACAGCGGAACGACGGTGCCGTTCAGGAGCCAGATGGAGTACTCGGAGAGAACGGCCGACGGGCAGTTCTTCACGAAGTGACCCATTGTGCACATCTATCCTTCAGCCAACGACACAAACGCAACCGGCGTTCCATCGGTACGACGAGCCGTTCCGTCGGTGACGGACAGCAGATCGTGCTTCTTCAGGGCACGGGCGTACGCCTTGATGATCTGATCGCACTCCGCGTACCTAGCTCTCACCAGCGCCAACAAGCGAAACGATTGCCAGACGTAGGGACCCGCTTCTCCGTCCTTCACCTCACGATGTCCGAGGAAGCCGCCCTCTCCCGCCTTGCTGAGACCCTCTCTATGCGTGACCAAGGGGAAGCGGGCCAACTTGAAGATGTCATAGAGATTCACAATACCAGGTTTTGGCTGGAACTTGAAGTGATTCTCGAACCCGGGACAGCGGTAAATGGGACCCTAGTACGTGAGACTCGAAACGCACTCAAACCAGTCCCTCGGCCACGTTCTCGGTACCAGGAAGGACAGACGCGTAGTTGAACTCTAAAGGAAGGTGACTGCTCGTGCAACCCATGAGAAAAATGAAGAATAGTGGCGACGTAGTCGCCTCTCACCCCAGACGTCGTGATTCAAAGTGGGATTCTTTCATCGATCGAACGGGAAAACAGTGCGAAGGGGAAATGCGGTCTCGAAACTGGCGAATGCGTCGGAATCCTGGATGGGATCCGTTTTCGGCGAGAATGGGAGAGTGCGTAGCTCTCACAGTATAGAAGCACATGGGACGAAAAACAGCAACACATGCGCATGTGACGGCGTCGAAAGGCGGAAAAAGGGGCATTCCGGATAACCCCCCGATTTCGCGAGAACCGGAAAAGAAAACTATCGTATGATATGCATGAGCGAGCAAGGATCCCACAACGATGGCACCTGTATGTTGTGAGCTTTTCGCATGTCACCTCGTTTTTCACGATTCTCCCGATGCTGCCCTTTTTGAATGAAAAGATGGGCGTGACGGGAGCGTTGTATGCACTGAGTTTTAGTGGGTATTATATCTTCCAGTTGTTGAGTGGGTGCGGGTTTCCATCGTCACGTCTAGATCTTCTCTATTTTGGACGTGTGCGGGACCGGCTCGGGAAGCGCAATGTGTTGCTGCTGTCTTTGCTGGGCATAGCCATTTGTTGGAATTGTTCGCGTTCCTGACGGATAGGCAACTTCCTTGCTTTCTATATTTCAAATCCTTACATCTACGTGGCGCTGCGCTCTGTTGCGGGCCTGTTTGACAGCGTTCTGTCTGTGACACAATCGTGGGCTCTTCTCGCTCTCTTTATGGTAGATACATCGCCGACATCCCTGGAAATGCGGATAAGAGACAGGGCTTGTCGCGACTCGAGATGGTGACATACGCCGGACAGTGTGTGGGGCCGCTGCTGGCCGGCTTCCTCTCCACGCAGAGCGTGATGCTCGCGATGTGCCTCATTCGCTTTCTGTTAAGCCTAGCTATTCCGGCATTGCCATCGATGTCGTGGGTCTGGTGTACGGCGTCTTCCTGCTCCCGGACGCGACGGAATTCGTGCTGCAGCGACGCAAGCTGCGGAAGCCGTTCCACCTCATGCAGTCGCGACCTCGTAGGTGCTCTTCTCCTCCCTCACTCCCAGAGAATCTGAACCAGAATCTGAACCAGGAGCTGCTTCTGGACACCGCCAACGGTACGCGTGCGACACGCGTGTGATGCGTAGGAATCGACGCTGAGAGTTCGCCTGCTTCGAGGACATCACCGGGTACGGAAATCGGGACTGTTTTAGGAGTAGCGAGCGGCAAGCTGGAGATGAACTACCTGATCGTGATCGCGCTCATCTGCGAGTTCTGCAACCAGTTCGTGTTCTCCGTGTTCGACACGATGATCTGCCAGTACGGCATTCTCAAGCACCACATGACCTCGCTGGAGTTTTCCCTGCTCGGCGCTGTGGGGAGCGCGATCAACCTGGCGCAGACGGGCGCGCTCTTCTCGTGGCTGCTGAACACGCTGCAGTGGAGCATTCCCTCGATCGGCTCGTTCGCGGGCATCGTGGAGTGTGGGGCGTGAGTGCGCGGCGTCACCCGTAGCGGTCGCGTGCGTGTGCTGCATCTACGGCAACCGCGCGGTGTACGACGTGGGCAGCGTGCTCCTCCTCCTCGGCTGCGGCTTCTACGCGCCCATCGCGCCGATCATCCTGTCCGTGGGTGCGTGGAGGGCGTGTGAGGACTAGACGGAGAGCACGGAGGAGACGCAGGCGCGCGCCACCGCGCTGGTGCAGACCAGTCGCCAGCTGGCGTTCATCAGCTCGCCGCTGCTGATGGAGGGCCTGTTCGCGCAGCAGCAGGACTTCCCGTTCTTCGTGACGCTGATCCCCGCGCTGACGATCACGGTGGTGATGGTGATGTGCAAGTACCTGCCCGGAGGGAGCGTGGCTGGGCAGATCTCGCTGCAGGACTGCTTGGAGCACCAGCAGAAGGTGGACTACATGAACGAGGACAACGAGTACGAGACGGACTTCCTGGGCAACACGAGCATTGGGGGCGGAACCAAGGACGACAAGAAGCGCCCGACGCGCTACGTCTCGGAGCCGGTGCAGTCGCCGGGATTTCGAGAGAACGATTGTAATGAGGAAATGGACTACTTCACTCCATCTGTTGCATTACGACTCTCCGCCGCGAGAGGCGACCCTTCCTCTTACGGAGAAGAAATGGAGATTTAGCGAGTGTGTGTTGAACAAAGCCGAGCACGCGTACTTCTTTGAGTCGTTCTTGTCTAAAGAGACGTCCGTTGACACGCAGCCACATTCCTTCATCAGGTCTCGAATGGTCTTTTCGATGGAGGTCTTGAAGGACTCGTTGTCCCAATCGCGGAACCAAATCTCGATGCGGTGACTCACTTGGTTGCTGCCCGTGTTCGACTTGTCGATGACACGCGCGCCGGTGATGTTGTCCCCCTCGTCCAAGGACTCGCCGATGAGGCCCATGACTACGGCTTCCCAAAACACGGATAGATTGACGTGGTCTTCCACTACACATGAGCACACGCGACGAGGACAACAGCCAAACACACACACAACGCGACCTCCGTTTTCGTTCTGGGGATCTTCGTACTTCGGCTCGATGCCCTGCTGGAATATGCATTGGCCAATAATCTATGCGTCAGCGCGGGAATCGGCGCCCACACGGCATTTGTACACGCTATTATCTCCGTTCTTTCTATTTACTCTCTCCACCACCTTTTCCGTTCCGTCGAAGAACACATCGCTACGAATCACTCTCTTTGCCAAGGAAGCACGCTATCGCAGGCAGGACTCTCCAGTAGGACCAGAACGTCTCCAGCGTGCCAATGACGCAGAGCAGCTCGAATGACTTCTCATACCCTCGGCGACGGTCGATCTTGTTGTCGATGAAATACTGCTCCGAGAGAGCCCACTTCCTCTCCAGAACATGCGTGTTTTCCTCGTCAAACGCCATGATTAAGAATGAAGTGCCGTTTTGTCGGAGACGGACACTGCTCACGTCGAGGCAGGCAGTGGTGACCGGACGCAGAAGCGCCGTGGGTATCGCAGCCAACAAACAGGAAACATAAATGTTGCGTAAATATGAACTTCAAACTACAGAAAGGAACGCGCCGAGACGATTTAGCAGTGATACTTGTACCAGCGTCTCTTTTCGATGCGTTCACGAGCAGAAGTTACACAGACGCAGTGGCCGCTGTAGGCACCGAGACAAGCCATCGCCACAGAGGACATGAGGCGAATTCTCTTGTCCTTCGTATTGGCTACACATCACTTGCGCGACAAAGTCCCTACCGATGAACCAGCCGAAAGGGGCGAAGGCGGCAGTGAAAGCTCCCATGATCGCGAACTCCTTCTTTCCGAACTCCTTATGGAAGGGCTCGTAGTTGTCGAGGGTCTGGGGATCGTAAGCAGGGGTAGACATTTCTTGCTCGAAAAGGGAGAAAACAGTGGCAACACGGCTTGAAGGAAGGAGAACGGAGGCTGGTGGATAATAGTGGACCGGGATTTTGCCCCATCGCGGAGCTCCATCGCGGATTCTGTCGATCCGAGGGGCTTGGGTGTGGAAATTGACGATATCCCGTCATCAAGGGGGTGCTCTCGGTGAAAGTGGCCATTCTCGCGTGATCATCGAGAGTTGTTCTTCACTCCTTCCGCGAATACCGAGAATGAAACGGACCCACTGCCGGAAGAATCCATGGAATTCACCCCAAACAAACACTCCAATACTAGATGACAAGCTACACTGCAAACGGATCGTATATACTCAAGTCTTCGGAAGCGCCATAGAAGAACCCTTTTCTACCCATCACAAATGCGCACTCCATCGTACAACTCAGAGTAGATCCGTTCATACTCTTCCTTTTTGGGATGGTTCGTAGCACGGCAGAGGAACAGAAGCATTGCGTACTACGCGTCATCGTGAATGCGAAGGGGTACAAAGCCAAACAGTTCCGGAGTGGAATCGTACGCGTCCCGCACTCCCTTTTCAATCCGCATCCCGTCTTGGAGCGCACCAGCGTAGTCCTTGTCGTGACACACGCCATTCACCTCAAACATTCTTCAGAATCTTCACGCGGAATTGGAATAGCTCGAGCTGCAGCAGCTCCACGTAGTTGTCGAAGTAGTTGTGCTGGAACCGTTGGATGAGCACCTGCACGGTATTGTTTCTCCTCCGCAGCTCGTCCGACAGGGTCGTCATACTACTCCTCACGCCGTCCCACGATCCCAACCATGTCCCAAACGCATCAATATCCATCGTGACGGCGTACGGCATGAAGTGGGTCATGTGGTCCAGCACCTTGAACGTGCGGTGACACCGGTCGCACGTGTACTCCACTGCACATCATCCCGTCTCCTCACTCCCACGAGGCATCGTGCCCATCGTCAGCAGCAGCGGCAGCAGCCTGCCACCGCAGTGCTTCCCGCACGGCAGCGCCTGTCGCTGTCTCTCCGCTTCAAACAAGTCCTTATTATACCCCTACGCCTCAGAGACGACCGCCACGCCCACATTGCAAACACGACACCGGCAGATGAAGTTGTAGTTGTTGAGGAGCAGCGCGTGCCGCACGGGCGCGATGCGGCGACAGTCCACGTACGCCACGGTGAGCTCCTCTCCCGGCTCGATGTCCCGCAGCGCGCGCACCAGCATCCGCATGCCCGCGAAGACGAAGCAGAGGTTGGGGAAGCAGCTGTGGTTCAGGGAAGCAAGGAGGGGGTAGAGGCCGATCCCGGTGATCTGCTGGGAGGGCGAGCGAATGGGGATGAAGTAGTTGCTGATCTTGTGGAAGACTCGGGTGAGATAGAAGAGGTGGACAGGGAAAGGCTCCTTCTCCACCACCTTGAAAAACTCCGTTCTCAGCGTGGACAGGCCGTCGGAGGGGAAACCATTCATTCTGGTCCAGTGATTGAAGTCACCTATTTCATGCTCGACTTTATCCACGTCCGTGGCAGAAAACGACTCCAGAATGAAGGAGAGGAACTACTGATTAGCGTCAGAATGCGCGCGCACCTGATCGTGCATGTAATAGAAGCGAATGAGCGACTTACTTGCGTTCTGCACGTCCTGATCGTTGAACTCGCTCAGGCGATCAATGCAGATTCGGTGATACTCCCGCATCATTCCCTGTTTGTCTATCATGGATGTGTGGCCTTCACGCGCATATACCCCCATATGCCTGTCTTTGAAGACTTCATACGCTTTCTGGAGCAGAACCAACTCTCCACGGCGATTCTATACGTAACACGGACGGGAGGATACGACGCAGGGCTCTTTCAAATGGGAGCAAAAGGGCTTGTGGTACTTCCTTTGGATGAGGCTGCACGACCAGACCAAACCAATCACGGGCCTGGCACTCACGGCTGCAGTACGTGGCAACGCGACAATTCGAGCAGACCATCATCTTTCCGGAGCGGAAGCAGTAGGAACAGACGGATTCGTTGTTCTCGTAGAGCGGGGAGCAAGCGTATGGAAGACATGACACAAGGCAATCGCCTATTCGTGAAAGAACCGTGAAGGAGACTGCCTTCTTTGTAGTACCTCGTTGACACCAAGCCATTTACAGGAGTATTCCAAACCCACCCCATCTCCTGAGGGTCCTATAGGGAACGACGAAGAGGAGGTCATACATCTGAATTATCACTTTCAGTTGATTCGGAGGCCATGCATCGAATTTCAAGTCTAGCAAAATTCGTGACGTTTTGTGTTCACCGGGGATCCCAATGATTTGAGTCGATTGCTGAGAGGGAAGTGGAGTCAATGAAGAAGAGAATAGCACTGAGGTGGTTCTTTTCTCGCTAGATGGAGGAAGAGAATGGTGATTCCTAGTGGATGGAGTCTTGGGTGGTGGATTCACGAGTTCCTTCCTGTTTTGTATTCAGAGCAGGGATCAGCAACGGTATGTCTGACGCAATTTGAGTATTTCAATGGTGGTATCTCACAGTGTTGAAGGGCATGCTTCATTCCCGCCTCATACACGATGAAAATGGCAATGCTCTGAAATAGAACTCTATGAAATGCACTTTGTTGGTCTTTCACGCCTTGTAACATCCCAACTGTTTCGACACTTTCCTTCATCTCTATTACTATAATAGTGGTGACTACAACTTCACTCTAGAAGAGCAAGAGATGACTCGATGGTCTCCTCCATTCCACCCACATAGGGGAAGAGAATGCATATGACGAACTCTAATTCAATCCTAAACTAGACAGGGAAACGAAATGCTCTATTTCAAAAGCCCAAAACGAGAAAGGGGTTCTCTCAACCAATCAAAAGGGTGGTAACCGGGTCGCTGTTTCCACCGTTCCTTTCCACAACGGCATTATCGCTCAGAGAGAACCCCTTTCCTCTCAAATACTATTTCCAGAATACAATGGAAGGGACTAGACATCAAAAGAAGGACATGTGCACGTGTACGGAAACCCTGTCAAGGAGTGTGAAATCATTCTGCAAGTGATAATGGAAGCACTCCTCGAGTGATGGTCCCATCCTCCAGTGACCACATGAAACGACCACACATCTCTTTGTCTCGGATCGAATAACCAGTACTCGCATTTCCAGCCACAACGATAATCAATTCTTCCGGATGGCTCCAGACGGTCTCAGCGAGTAACCTCGATGCATGACATCGAATGTTGCACTTCTCTGTCCCATCCGTTCCTGTATTCCCCTCAATTTGCAAAGAACACAATTCTATGCCCCGCACTGAGAACTGAAATAGCGACTAATTTGGGAGTGTTCCCCCTATGGTCCAATCAGATGTGGTCTTTTGCGTAACACAACGCCAAATATGGGCTGAAGTGTGTCAAACCGGTGTAACGCTTGCTGGTTTATGGTGACCAGAAAAACAAACTCTAGCATGAGAACTATAGCCGTTTTAGCTCTCTTATGTTTTCCCTATTGCGCTCTCTCATTTTTAGTGACCGTCGTAACGAGTACGCTCACCTGCGGCGAGAATGAAGTGTACGTGTCTGTCACGAAGACATGCAAGATGTATGCCTCCGAGGAGTCGTACAAGATTCTGGATGGCACCACTGTCCTGAAGACGAGTGCTCCCTTCGCCAACAACGAGGAGCGTACGGACGAGTACTGCCTTCCTGCTACGACCAACAGCCAGTACACGTTGGCCTTGATCGACAATTACAATGATGTTGGTGATTCGTGGAGCAGTGGTGCCTGGATCAGCGTGGTGGGTATTTATGGCAACGTTGTGTTCAAGAACTACATGACTGCCAAGCGCGAGGATGATTTCACGCTTTCTCTCCATTATGCGATTTTGAAGAACCAGGAGTGGAAGCTGATGGCTACGTCCTCCTCGATCCCTGCGGATTGGACTGCGGCGAGTTTCGTGGGGAGCGGCTGGAACGCCGTGACTCTGGGCTCCGCTTCTGCTGTTTCTGGAACGCAGTACTTCCGCAAGACGTTCGGTGCTATTAGTGGAATGGCTGCTTACGAGTTGAAGATGTACTACATGCACGGCATTATTGCCTACGTGAACGGTGTTGAGATCTACCGTGACCACATGACTGAGGGCGAAGTCACGCCCGCCACCGTATCTTCGGGCGCATTCACTGCCATCGAGGAACGCGGCGTGATTCGTCCCGCTAGCGATGTGGAAGGGACCAACAACGTGCTGGCTGTGGAGCTGCACTTTCCCGACGCCGGTGAGCACGCCGTCGAGTTCGACGCGTTCGTGGCTTCCCTGGCTTCCTCCACGCCCGTCGACCCCACTGCCACCACCAAGTGCTTCATCTACCCGTACAACGTCACGATCACGGCTTCTGCTGGCTTGACTCCCGCTAACATCTTCAACTTCAACAAGGCGGACTACCTGCAGTCGACCAACTCGGGTCTCCCGCTCGTGGTGTCCTACGAGCTGGGCAGCGTGCGTGCGCATATCAACGGAGTTCGCGTGTACCCCTACTCCTACACCACCTACGCCCCCAACGCCTACACGCTGGAAGGCGCCATGAGCTCGTCGGGTCCCTACTCCACCGTGCTGTCCGCCTCGGGTCTGGTGTACTCGACCGAGACGCACCTGACGTCGTACGGCTACTTCAACGCGAAGCCCTACCAGTCGTACCATCTCACGCTCATCTCCATGTCGGGCATCTTCATGTACGCCGTGGAGGCGCAGCTCGTGACGTGCTCCGTGGTGCTGCCCAACACCATCGAGTTCGACCACGACTCCTACTCCGTCTACACCAACTACGGCGAGGTCTCCGTGCATCCCATCATCGAGGAGTTCACTAACTGCCAGATCGTTCCCGCGCTACCCGCCGGCCTGACGCTCGACCCCGCCACCTGCTCGGTCAGCGGCAAGCCCACCGTAGCGCTGGCGAGCACCATGTTCACGATGACCTCCACCATGGGCAGCAAGAGCATCCAGGGCACCTTCACGCTGGAGTCGATCGAGTGCGCGGGCACGCTCATGGAGGTGCTGCGCCTCTACAAGTACAACGCGTACTACGAGTCCTTCTCCATCAAGGACCTGACCACGCAGCAGGTGGTGCTGAGCGTGGCGTACAACTCCGGTCAGGTGAACTACGACCGCGTGTCGACCTTCTTCTGTGTCGCAAACGCCAAGTTCGAGATCGACCTGGGCTGCTCGGCGGCGTACTGGCAGGCGTCCTCCTTCCTGTACCTGAACGCCATGATCCTGGGCGAGGAGTACGACGTGATCCGCCGCATTCACTACGACAGCAACATGGGTCTGCCCAGCTCCCAGGTCGTCAACGCGCAGTGGTCCGTGGCGCCGCAGTCGCAGTGGTTCTACAAGATGAACGAGGTGCCCGCGAACTGGTATGGTGCGGAGACCTCGGGCTGGAGCACGGGATCGATGGGCAGTTACACGGGCGCGACGAACCAGATCCAGCTGTACAAGAAGACGTTCAACGTGGCTTCCCTGAGCGACGTGGCTGGTTTCGTGATCTCGCTGCGTTACCTGTATGGTTGCGTGATCTACCTGAACGGCAACGAGGTGTTCCGCAACGGCGTGGAGGGCGACTTGAGCGCCTCTAGCGTGGGTCTGAACGCGTACACGGATCTCTGGTACCGCCAGATCTCGCTGCCCGTGAGAACGGCTACCGTCGGCGACACGCCCTCGGTGAATTACCTGCAGGAGGGAGCCAACACGATCGCCATCGCCATCGTGGCGCAGACGGCGTCGCAGACCGACTCGGTGTTCGACTGTACGGTGCGTCTGATGGGTGACGTGGAGGTGTCGCGCGTGTTCGACTACACGGTGTCGTACTCCGCGATCAGCGGGTCGCCGTCGTCCATTCCGGAGCACTACTACTCGTACAACATGTACTACAGCAGCTGCAACGACAACTACTGGACGATGTCGTTCAAGAACGATCGCCGCGAGTGGATCTCTTCGGTGACGCTGTTCCTGCACTACCAGCAGAACAAGCAGCAGCCCACGCGCGTGAAGATCATGGCGCGCAACACCAACCAGGAGGAGTGGACGCTGATCCGCGACGTGACGGGCATGACCTGGTCGCTGATGGGCGAGCACAAGAAGCTGTGGCTGGAGAACAGCAAGCCGTACAACCAGTACCGCTTCGAGAACTTCGCGAGCGGGAACCCGTCCGAGTGCTACTGGAAGCTGGGCGCCATCGACCTGTCGTCCAGCATGTTCCCCGCCAGCATCCCCGACCTCGCCTTCGCGTCGCCCGTGGTGATCGTGCGCAACATCGAGATGGGCGAGGTGTACCCCAACTCCGAGTACTACTACGACTTCGCCATCACGCCCGCGCTGCCCGAGGGCATCTCCCTCGACTTCAACACGGGTAAGATCTCGGGCACGTGCGCGCTCCTCGTTCCCGCGGCTTCCTACACCATCGCCGCCAAGAAGGTGGGCGGCGGCACGGGTTCCGCCGTGATCACGCTGTCGGTGGAGCCCTGCCACGGCGACAAGCACTTCATCACCATGGTCGTGCGCACGGACAGCTGGCCTGACGAGGCGTCGTACAGACTGATCTCGGGCAGAGGCACCACGGGCGAGGTGGTCTCCTCCAACGACAAGTTCGCTGTGAAGGACGCTCTGAACTACGGCGACTTCTGCCTGCCGCACGCCGTCTACACGCTGCAGCTGTTTGACAGCGCGGAGGACGGGTGGATCGTGCCTGCGGGCTGGTACCTGACGATCGATGTGGACGAGATGGTGATCGACATGGGTCAGATGCCCACGGGCGTGGCGTCCGTGTCGACCGTGTTCTCGTCACTGATGCCGTTCCAGATCGAATACGAGGAGTGGAAGTACTTCAACAAGGACGAGGCGGTGGCTGCCAACTGGAAGGACGTGGACTTCGACGAGGCGGGATGGGAGACGAAGAAGGTGGCGGAGTTCGGCAACCACGTGGGCACGACGGCGTACATCCGACACGAGGTGAGCATCCCTTCGCTGGACGACTACCACGTGCTGAACGTGCGCGTGAAGTACTCTGGCGGCGTGGTCGCGTACTTCAACGGCCGCATCGTGGCGCGCTTCAACCTGAGGGAGAACTTCGACGCGACGACGGAGGCGACGGCTGTGCACGACGCCTCGCTCTTCTCCAAGTTCCACATCATCCTCTCCACCGCTGGCGCTGTGGAGGGCAAGAACGTGATGGCGTTCGAGGTGCACCGCGCGCCCGGCGAGAGCGCCGTGGTGTTCGACGCGACGGGCATCTTCGGCGTGAACGAGTGCTCGCCGGTGGCGGACTCCTTCTCCGCGATCGACGCGAGCGAGGTGGAGGGCTTCTCGAAGGAGGAGTTGTTGGACCTGAAGCCGACGACGTACGGCGCGCTGCCCAACGAGGTGGGCGCCTTCTACTCGTGGGTGGTGGAGAACCTGGAGGGCTCGAAGTTCAACAGCTTTGCCATCCAGAGCGGCAACGGTGTCAGCAGTCTGTCCTTCTCGATCTACACGCGCTGGGGCGAGACGGAGGAGTACACGAGCATCCTCTCCGTCACGGGTCAGATCACGAGCGGCAGACAGCGCTCCGCGTGGGCGATCCCCGTGGCGATCGCCGGCTTCACCAACTACAAGTTCGAGTACGACAGCGTCTCCTCTGCCGTGCTGAACATATACGCCTTCGTGCCGCAGTACTGCAAGGCGACGGGCGCTGGCTCCTGTCCTGCCGTGGGCGACTACCCGTCAGTGGGCGAGGGCGAGATCTCTCCCGCCAAGTGCGCCGATGGCTTCCGCGGCTACGCGTACAGAGAGTGCGCGAACGGTCAGCTGGGCGAGGTGCAGACGGACAAGTGCGAGTACAAGCTGCCGGATAACCTGAACTACCTGAAGAGCACGATGGAGTTCGTGATGAACACGGAGGTGGCATCGGAACCGCCCGCGTACGACAACATCATCACGGAGTTCTACATGCAGGAGAGCACGCCGCTGCCCGTGGGCCTCTCCCTCAACCCCACGACCGGTGTGATTTCGGGCGTGCCCGCAGAGGTGACGGAGGCGAACTCGTACGTGGTGCGCGGCAAGAACCCCAAGGGCGAGACGTTCACCACCGTCATCATTTCGGTGAGGAAGGGCTACTGCGCTCCTGAGGGCCTGTTCGAGCGCACGCTGGTGGGCGATGTGGCGGTGTACCAGTGCTCGATGCAGGGCAGCTACGTGGGTAGTCAGAAGAGAGCGTGCGTGCTGGGCAAGAAGGACGGCGAGTGGCAGAAGGCGAGCGGCTTCTGCATGCCGATCTTCGGTATGATCGCCATCATTCTGGGCGCGATTATCATCGTTGCCGTGGTTATCTTTATTCTTACGAGATCGCGCAAGACGAAGGCTGTGGGCGGCGTGAAGGGCAAGGGCGGAAAGGCGTCCAAGGCCTCTGGAGCCAAGAAGTCTGCAGCGAAGTCTACGAAGGCCGTGAAGGTCTAAGTCGTTTGCTGTGTTTGATGGAGACAGTCGTTTGGTGTGTTAGATGAAAACAGTCATGTAATTCTCGCTTCCAACACAATAGATAGGAAACGAAACAGAACAGGAGAATAAAGGCTGGAGACAGTCACTTGCGCTAGGAAAGACATCTTCAGAATCCCATCGAATCACGTGTTAAGAAACTCTTGAAAACAAACAGAACACTCCTTCTTTGAATACACCTACACGTGGGACGTGAACAACGCGACCTACGAACTCCTTCAGATGGACGTAAGAAATGTTGTTCCGCCGAATGGACTCCCTGCAAAACTCCTTGTATTCCGCCGTCTTTCTACCCCTCATCCACTCCACAGTGCCCCACGAAGGGTCGTACGCCACCTTCTTCCGCATCGTGATCAGTCTCCGACTCACGCTCGTCTGGAGCTTCTCCTCCGAATTGGCGATGAGCTCCAGACAGGGGTGCTCGGGCACCTCGCTCTCGCCATGCCTACACTTCACGCTCGCCATCTCGCATACTCTCCGAAGGTGGGGAGAAGATATGCGAGGCGTCCGCCCAGCACCAGCGTGCGCGCCGCGCAGTCCAGCAGGTCCACAATCACGTCGTCAGGGTCGTACACCTCCGTGCGCGGAATGTGTCCCTCGCGCACCTCCGTCGGCGGGTTTGCGTGCACGTGCGTGCAGGTCTTGCGCGCTCCCGCACGAATGCCGTACGGAGGGTCGCACAGAATGCCATCGATGCTACACCTCACCTCTCCCACGCACCCCAACCATTCATCAAATCGCAGCGGCAGGGCCGACAGATCGGCGCGGATGAGTTCGGGGTAGCGCAACCCGTACTGCTCGAAGTTGGTTCGCACGCTCTCCGCCTTCTTGCCCTTCTTCATGCCCTTCAGCACGCGCACGTCGATGTCCGTGCCCACGCAGAAGGCGCCGTGCGCCGTGGCCGCCACGAGGAGCGAGCCCGTGCCGGCGAAGCAGTCCCACATCACGGCGCCTTTGCGCGACTGCACCTGGTTCGACATGAGGAACGCGAGTTCGGCGCAGGTGGACGTGGGACCTGGAGGTGAGACGGGTGAAAGGGACGTACCGATATACTTGCGCTTCTTCAGGTCGAAGTCGCGGTTGATCGAGCGCTGACCGTTGGCGATGAAGCGACCGAGGTACACGGATCGCACCGCTGTGGGGTGAGGTGGAGATGCATCGCGTACTCATTCCGATGTGACCGTAGTCGAACAGCAGCGAGATGACAAGGGAGGGATTCTTCATGCGTATGGGTCCCTTGAACGCAAGGCACTTCGCAAGTGATTCGCAGTAGGTCATCTGCTCCGTCGCGGGGACCACCTTGCCAAAACTGTCGACGCAAATCTTCCAAGTGACGGCTTCCTACGCAACACACAGAGACACCGCACGTACGCCACCATACTGCTCAACCAATTCTTTTTGTATTGTCGGAATGGCGCTCTCTAGCGATTCGAAGGTGCTGCTGTCCAACCAGTATTCATATATTGCCTTGATCAACACCGCTCGTGATGCAATCTATTCGTCACATCCTCCAGTCATAGGAACCGCTAGCGCGGCTTCATCACTGGGGAGTTGGATGGGAAGGAAAGGACACTCTTCAACGTAGTCCCCTCTACGCCATTAGCACGGAAATGCAGCGACCCACTTCGAGTAGCACTCATCCGGTTTCAAGTGATTGAGCTCCAGCAGTGAGTCGAGCTCCGGGAGTCGGAACGGCAGGTAGGAGTGCGAGAACTGGATGAGGTACTTCATCGGTTTCAATAATCCTGGAGATTTTTGGAGTCCCGCCTCCTTTTCGTAATCATTCCTTCTTTTGTTTGAGCAATGTTGGGTCGTTTATCCCGACCAATATGCAACTCAGCGAGATGCATGTATCGCCCCGGAATGATCATTCCACGGTTGTATTCGGGGAGTCGCACCAAGAATGGCTTCATTATGATGTACAAGTACAAGGGTGCTCCCTTTTCGCTCGGTTGATGGTTAGGCGAGTCTACAGAGAGCGCTCGCGACTTGCTGGAGGAGAAGCTGGGAATCAGCGAGGTTGCCACCGTGGAGGACCTGGACAACGAGTACTGCGGTTTGGTTTCCTTCGCCATCGGTCGTTCCTCCAAGTTTCTTCACGTACTCTCCCCGGATTTGCGTCACGGTCTAGTACCTGAATGCGCTGAACGCCTACAAGATGACCCTGTCGTTCGTGGATGAGAACACAAGCAAGCCGGTTTCTGTTTCGAAGAGCACGTTCGCAATGGTCGCTTCCAGATTCATCGGGGAGAGTCGCCAAGTCCAGTCGCTGCTGATCGAGGACACGGAGCAAGACACGAACGTGATTCGCTCGTACCCGATTTCGATCCACGACATCCAGATAAAGCAATACACACAGACGCCACAGACGAAGGTGCAGCTGGTTCTCCGTTGCCTTCAGGGCTGCGACGTGACGACGCTGCTGGAAGACATGCAGGACGCGCTGCGCAAGAGAATGAACAACGCCGTGTCCATCGTGCCGCTCTTCGTCGAGCGCAGTCAGCACTGCGGTCTGCCCGAGTCTTCGCCCATGTGCATCGACACGGAGTGGATGGCAGTCGAGTGGACGTGACCCATAGGGACATTCACAATCTGGAGTACATCCACAACTATGTGGCCCCGTGGTTCATGCTGAACGAGATCACTATGCTGAAGCATCTGTCCGTAGCCTATTTCGAGAACCACAGTGCGTGTGTCGTGCGTGAATGAGCATTAGAGCTGTACGAGCTCCTCCACCGAAAACACATCCTCCCGGCGAACGGCGAGATCCAGTTCTTCGAGCACTGGACGTACTCCTCGTTTCGTGCTGTTTCCCGTAGTAATGAGAATCCCATGCCGATGAAGCCCGTGAACGGACTGGACGTTCTTCTGATCTGCGCGCCGCGCAAGGTGCTGAAGGAGGTGGACTTGAGGGGGAAGCGGAAGATGAGTGGGGAAGGGGTGTGTATCTCATCTGTAGTCACGGTTCCTACGTCCTTCTGCGGCATTGGCAAGATTGTCGCCGAAGATTCCTTCCACACGGATTGTACGGGTTGTGGTGGTGAGTGATGCTCTAGTGCGGTTGGAAACGCAACTGCTCGTGCACCCCTCGCCCGCGATTTTGATCAACACCGACAACGTGAAAAGCAAGCAATACTTCCATAAAGCCAGGAAAGCAACTATTTGGATTTCTTTGTTTCAGGAAACGAGGTGTAGGGTCGTTTCAGGGAACGCGATGATTCTGTTTGGATGATAGAAATGAGAGCCGTTTGCTCCAAGAAACATCACAACGACTACTCTCTCTTCTTCCTGTCACCTGCCGCCTTCAACACGAACTCTCGGATCAACCCCTTCGCCTCCTACAGCTTACCAGACAGCGAAAGCGCAACGTCATCCGTGGGGAAGCGATAACTGTGTTGTTTCGAGAAGAGGAGCTGACCATCGCAGTAGATGTCGAACACGTCCATCGAAAAACTGTTGAAAACGAGCAGATAGCCAAGGTAGAGAACGAGGAGCACAGCAAATCGGTTGTTCTGAACGGTCTGTGAAAGGGAGGGAAGGAAGGAAATGGGAATGGGAACCTATGGATAATGCAAAGGAGGAAGACACACCAAAGAATACAGCACAATCAGAATCGACAGACAGCGAATCGCCTTCAACACGCACTACGCGTTATCACTTGATCGATGAATCACATCCGAAAAGGTAGACAGCGGAATCTCCTCGAAGCGGATCCGATTCTCCAACGCGGGATACGCGCTCACCAAACAGTTCTGGATTTGCTGAAACCGCCTTTCCACGTACTGATTCCGGTGTCCCCTCACCACCACCTCCACTTCTCCCAAACCATCGTCGATGGCTCGATTGAACTCCTGGATGTCTACAGCGTCACGAAAAGAGAAAGACGCCACCGGTCATGGGAAGAATGAAAAAAGCGCCCACATGGGGGCTCGAACCCCAGACCGTTAAGTTAAAAGCCTAACGCTCTACCGACTGAGCTATGTGGGCATCAATTGCTCGGTTTCCACTCGTTTTATCAACGAGCAGACGCGCCAGAACGACAGACAAAAGGCGCTCCCTTCCAAACGCACTCGCAACTCCCTCAGAATGCACTCCACGCTATGTGCGGAGTGTGAGCGGCCCGGAGCGCGTGTTCGCTGTGCTGGAGGCTGCAACCGCTGCTTCCACCCGCAATGGTATTCTCTCGATGCGAGATGAAGAGTAGCATTCGCCAAACCGTCGTGAACGCCGATCACTGGACATGTTCTGATTGCGAGAAGAGAGTGGTATGGCTTGAATGGATGCGTTACATGCAGCACCGCTGCTACCAGTGCCACAAGTACGCGGCTGATAGCGCTCTCCTTCGCTGCTCCTTTCCCGACTGCAGCCACTTCTTTCACAAGGAGTGCTTGCCGACAAACGAGCGGTATCAGCTGCAGCCCACTTTCGTCTGCCCTTCTCATTTCTGTTCCTTCTGCAAGTGTCTGGAGGAGACGACGAACCCTGTAATCTATTGCACGCGCTGCGCCAAGTCGTACCACCGCTCCTGCCTCCCCTCCTTTCTCGTGTCGTTGGATGAGGGACATCTGCTTTGTATGAGACACCGCTTTGTTTGGACTCCTTGAACACATCACGGATAGGAGAGTGAGAGCTACCCGCCGCTGACCATGCAGGTGCTGCGAGAGAGACGATCGGAGGAGGATCAGGTGACGAACCGATATGCGGACGTGGAGTAGTGCAAACAAATCGTTGTCACGTGTAGCGTGTCGGCAATCGACGACTACGACCGCTTCTGCGAGGAGTACTACAAGTCCCAGTCGCTAGCTCGTTAGGAGGGTTTGTTCGACAAACAGAGCGTAGTGTATTCACAAATACATGACTTATTCGGCTTCCTCGGGCTCCTCCATCTCCAACTCCTTCTCTTCCTCCTCCTCGCCGTTCT
>ERZ1106923.207-NODE-207-length-26328-cov-3.205382_pt1 | contig 26328 bp, 18 predicted proteins | sample MGYA00403657_ERZ1106923 | MGnify/ENA primary metagenome ERZ1106923 (study PRJEB35170, sample SAMEA104062425) | human gut metagenome | biome: human gut; feature: human-associated habitat; material: faeces | place: Denmark | collected 2012-06-19 ...
TCATCGAAAAATAAAATCAGGAACAAATACTATAAATATTTTTACCTGCTTTTTCTTCAAAATATTTTTTCAGCCATAGATTTTTATCCCACTGTTCCTGCGGATAAGCTCCATATCGCTCTTTGACATCGGCCATTCTCTCTTCGATATCCAACACCCTTTCACTTCCGCCCAAAGCATCGCAAAGTTGAATGAGTCTATCATAATCATCATATTTGCAAGCAGACAAAGCGACCTGTAATTCCTTCTGTTCTTTTTCTTCTATATCGAATTTACCGAGATAAATTTTCATATTTTTTGTAGGAAAAGAATGCGTGAGACATATTTGTGCAACCTTTGTATATCCTAATCGGTTCATATAGGCATATCCGTCATAGATATGACCTAAATGCTTTATTCCAAATTTTCTGCCTATGTCGTGTAAAAGACCGAAAACATACGCTTTTTCCGTATTCATACCGCAGGCCGCGGCAATTTTTTCGGCACAAAAGGCTACTGTTTTGCTATGTCTATACCAAGCTCCCGAATTGGACTGTTCTGCTTCATCGAGCAGTTTTAGTGCTTCACTCTTATTCGGATAGCCATTAACCAACCCTTGTATACGTTCATATATCGACGACCAGGAAGATACTCGTTCAAAAGGCGTCACGGCATCTCTATTTCCTCGACTTGTAAATAGCATGACGCGGATGCCGCTCTTAAATACAGCTTCGAGATTATGAATAGAGTCATCTATAAACAAATCGATTTTTCTTTCTTGACAGGCCTGTGCCTTGTCCATGACGCAAACGATTTCGTCATACAAAAGATGATTTTTGTCCAATTCCTCTTTGGTTGTCTTATAAGGGTCTGTATACATATCTTTGGTACGGGCCGTAATAATAACGATTTTATGTCCTTCTTCATGCAATTTATTGACATAATATCTCGCATCTTTCTTAAACGGAGTATCAGGGACAACTTTATCGTAATACTTTTTGCAAAACTGCAATTCTTCCTTTTTCCATTCGTCAGGAAATGTATTGTAAGATATGTTATCCTTTTGCAGCTCCTCTTTACTGATATGAAAATATTCTGCTACAAAAGGAATAAAATAAGAAAAAGACTCCGTTAATGTATCGTCTATATCGATTGCAATATTCATAAATCCTCCATTATCAAAGATATTATAACACCTTAAAAAATGATTGTCAATAAAGAACATCTTGCAATAACATCGTCTTCCATCCCCTATATACTTGCGATAATTGGATACGCACAGATGATTTATAAACAGTATCTACGCCGTAATGACAGAAAAGTATATTCATCACGTTATTTCCCTAATAATATGCGAGCATTTGTTATTCCTTTAACTAAGGATAATTTGTTATTCCTTTTAATTACATTTTTACTTTTTACAAAAAATTTTATAGTCCTTCCAGCCAATGCTTGTTCTTGCTACTTATACGGCAGTCAAAGACTGTCAAAATCAGCGTCGAAAACGTGATCAATACCCACGCGATAAAATACCACATGATCTGGAACGGAACATTCCCCTTCGATTTATACGTGATATTCCTTTGCAAAGAGAAATTGAATTTTCCAAATCCACCCAACCTTACCCTGATAAAATAGTGCCATAATGATAAAACAAATATAGGCGCTCCAATCCGGACGGTTAAAAATTCTTGCCGTAAAAAACGAACTTCTCTTTTCTATCCCTTATCTTCCCTTTCCTACCACCTCTTTTTTTATGAGTTTTTTCCTATTCGAAAACAACGGGATATATCCAAATAAGCGAGCATAAGACTAATTTCCAACGAAAAAAGCCCATTAAAAAAGGCGCAAAACGCGCCCTTTCCCTCAATATATATTAAATTTTCAAAAAAACCTTGAAAAATACTTATTATATCTTGAAAATAGTGTTTTCGAGAAGTTTTCGGACCAATTTTATGCTTTCGGCCGAACTTTCGGGAGTTACCCTCTCCGGTTCTTTTCCCGTCAAGATACAGTCGATAAAATATCGTATCTCGCTTTGATAAGCGTCGTCACCCGAAATATTGATTCCGAAATCTTCTCCGCCGACACTGTTTTGAAGTTCTATCTTTTCTCCGTTTTTAATTAAAGTGCCGTCCTTAAAATAAATATATCCGTCGTCAAAATAGGCATAGAATTCCGCCGAAAAAGGAATATCCGCATTATACCACGCACCCTCGCACGTCACGACCGCGTCTTTGTATTTCAACGCGCTGATAATATACGAGCTGTTATCCTTTAAGGGACGGTATATGCAGGAAACTTCCTCCGGAAGCCCCAGCACCGATTGCGCAAAATCTATATCGTGTATCGACAAATCCATGCCTACGCCGCCGCTTCTCTCTTCGTCCCGCATCCAATCGTTCCAGCTCCATTTAGGAACGCTCGAAATGCGCCTGAAATCGATGCGCAAAAGTTTTCCTATCTCCCCTTTCCTGATTTCTTCCGCGAGATAAGCATACGGCTTCATAAACCTTACGACGTGCGCGACCATGAATTTCGCCTTTGCATTCTTTGCGACGGACAAAATCCTTTCCGCTTCTTCCTCCGTCAAGGTCATCGGTTTTTCGCAAAGGACGTTTATCCCCTTTTTAAGACATTTGATCACCATATCCGCGTGCAGATAACTCGGCGTTACGATATCGACCATATCCGGCTGCTCTTTGCCGAGCATTTCGTCCAGATCGTCGTACAAATTCAAAGATTTCCCTTCCAGTTTTTCTTTCAATTCGCTTTCGTTTATTCTGACGTCGCACACGGCGACAAGCTCCATTTCGTCTATTCCTTCATAGGCACGGTAATGTCCCGTTCCCATTCCCCCGAGACCGACCAAAGCTACTTTAATTTTTTTCATCGATAATGTCCTCTAAAAATTTTTTCGCGTACAGAATGTCTTTTATCTGCTGCTCGCCGCTGATCTCCCGCTCGATAGTGATCGGACCGTCGTATCCTTTTTCTTTCAATTTCTTAATCAGGAGCGGGTAATTCGCGCGGCCGTCTCCGATTCTCTTTTCTTCGCCGAGGCAGGCGGGATTTACGGGATATTCCCCGTCCTTCCCGTGAACGTTTCTGACATACTCACCGAACACGTCTACCGCGTCGCAGGGATTTCCCTTCCCGTAAAGCAGCAAATTGGCAGGGTCTAAATTAATGCCCAGATTTCCGGTTCCGACCGCTTCTATCGTTCTCTTTAAGGTAATCGGCGTTTCCTGTCCCGTTTCAAACAACAGATATTGGCCGTTCTTTTTACAGTATTCCGCTACTTCTTTGATCGCGAGAACCACCTGAGCGTATTCGTCCGTCTTGCAATTTTCGGGCAAAAATCCAAAGTGCGTTATCACATCCGTCACTCCGATTTTTTTGGCAAAATCCGAACCCTTTTTCAAATCGCTTATTCTCTGTTCCCGATAAGCGATCGGCACCAGTCCCAACGTATGATACCCGTCCACGAAGTCCCAGACCGCGGGACCGCTCCAACCGCACCAAAGCGCGGTGATTTCGATCTTCTCTTCCCGCGTTATTCGATTGATTTTTTCCGCCGCCTCGTCCGTAAACTCGGTCATCTGCCAGCAACAGAGCTGACAGTTGTCTATCCCAAAATTTTTGAGATTCCGCATATCGTTTTCGATATTAACCGACAAATTAACCATTGTCCCGATCTTCATGACAAATCCTCTCCCCGACAGTTTTTGATTTTCCGCGCTTTGCCGCTCACTGTCTTTATTATAGCATTTCCCAAAAGGAAACGCAAGGCGAAAACCCCTTCTAAGTTTATATAATTTTATTTTCCGACAACCGCCGCCCTCATACGATTTTCAATGTCACAATCTCAAACGGCTTAAAGGTCAAACGTTTATCCGCCGCGCCGATTTCCCTTTCATCGAGAGTCACATACGAGACTGACTCATGCGGAAAACCGATGCTCAGTTCCCCGACGGCGCGCGTTCCCTTTTCCTCGCAAAGCCGCACGATAATCCCCTTTCCGTCCTCGCTTGCCTTGACGCTCTCGACGACGGCGCCGCCCGAAAAGCCGATAAATTCGGACACGGTATCGAGCATACTCCCCGCACTGTATAGATACGCCCGTTCGCACGCATCGCTGTTTTCAAATGCGCCGACGTGAGGATAGAGTGCGTAATTAAAGATATGCTTGCCCTCATCTCCCGCGTTACCCGGCTTTTCGGTTCCCCGCAGCAGGCTCATTTGGATTTCGCGGCCGTTTACGCTATACCCGTATTTACAATCGCTGAAAATCGAAACGCCGTAATTGTTTTCCGACAAATCGATGTATCTGTGCGCGCAAATCTCCGTCCGTGCGTTTTCCCAGAGATTATTCTTTTTGAGACTGCGCTTTATATTGCCGTAGGCGCAACTGCAATTTGCAACTTCCGTAAAAATATCGGGACGGAAAGACGCTTTGACAAATTTATGCCGCTCGTGCCAATCCGCTTCGTTCTTTATGTCCAGCAGGTCGTTTTTAAGCGTAATCGTCTGCTTGAATACGCTTTGTCCGAACGCCAAAGTCTGTTCGCGTACGGCCGCGTTCCCGTCCGTATAAGTCCTTTTCGAGATCAGACGAAAATATCCGCGACATTTTTCCAAATAGCCCGTTTCCATATCCCAAGCGTCGCCGTTGTCCTCGTATACGGGCAGGACGTTGGAAGGTCCGGCCAGCGTCTCGCGGGCGGCCGCTTTGTCGTACAGAGACAGAATTTCTCCGTTTTCGCCGAACACGGCTCTGAGATATTCGTTTTCCAACATATCCCCGTTTGCCGTCGAACGTACGTATTTCCGCTCCGTATTTTTGACAGACAGGCCCGACTTCGCCGTTTGAATCAGTTCGGCAAGCTCATTCAGCAACACTTCATAGCGAGCACAGCTTTCGTCGTATACCCGCTTAATGCCGCTGCCGGGAAGAATATCATGGAATTGATACAACAGCCCCTCCCGCCAAATCTCGTCCAATTCGCGCTTGGGATACGGTTTCCCCGCCAGTTTCCAAGCGGCGGAAGCATAATATTCGGCGTCTCGCAACGCAAATTCCAACTTGCGGTTATACCGTTTATTCCGCGCCTGCGTGGTATATGTACCCTGATGTTTCTCCAAATACATTTCGCCGACATACGTCTTATAATCGTCCGTGCGCTCGCGAAGATGCTTAAAAAAGTTCTCCGTGGTAGACGAAACGACGGGGGATACTCCCGATAAATTTTTCAGACGTTTCAGGCGCTCCAAATACGCGGGGCCCGGGCCGCCGCCCCCGTCGCCGATTCCGTACAGAATACACGCCGCATCGCATAATCCCTTATCGATATATTTCTTTTCCCCAGACGCGACGGAGTACGGGAGCAAATCGCTGTTATACGTCCCCTCGGGAGGCATGTGAACCAATACCTGACTGCCGTCTATTCCCTGCCAACGAAACGTATGATAGGGAAACACGTTATAGGTATTCCAGCTCATCTTGATCGTCAAAAGATTATCCACGCCGCTCTTATGCAAAATCTGCGGCAGCGCTCCGCTGAATCCGAATACGTCGGGCAAATGTGCCGTCGTCGCTTCCCTGCCGAACTCTTCCCGCCAAAAGCGCTGGCCGTAGAGAATCTGCCTCACCAGCGATTCGCCCGAAGTCAGATTGAGATCGCATTCCGTCCACATGGCGCCCTGCAATTCGATACGCCCTTCCGCGACCTTCCGTTTCAGCTTTTCGTACAAGACGGGATCGCTTTCCTTTACCCAACGGAACTGCTGCGGCTGACTGGCGCCGAAGATATAATCCGGATACCTTTCGAGAAGTCGCACCGCCGTCGAAAAAGTTCTCAGCGCCTTGCGTTTCGTCTCGCGGATCGGCCACAGCCACCCCAGATCCAAATGCGCGTGACCCGTCGCATAAAACGTGAGCCCCGTATCGGCGCCTTTTTTTTGCAACTGCTTTGCGAGGAGTTCGCTCGCCTTTTCCAATTCCCGATCGTCGTAAAGATACAACATGCGATCGACTTCGCCGAGCGTCAACAAAATCTGAGAATAGCGAGCCGAATCCTTGTCGAGGACGGTCAATAAATCCGACAACACTTCAAAATCGTAATACAGATCGCGCGCCTTATCGTTGACCCAAACCAAATCCGCCTGTTTGAATACTCCGTTCTCCCGAAGATTTCCAAACAAATCGTTACATCCCGCGTCTACCCAAACATCTATTTTTTCGTCGCCGCAGCTGCTCTCAGTAAGAGGCACTACGCGCTTGACGGGCACGCCGACTCTGTCCAGCGTGGGACAAAACGCGCTGCTGCCGTTCGTCAGTCCCTGTACGGCAGAACCCTTTTCGTCGTATACGCATCCCTCCCCGTTCAAATCGATGAGCAGAGCGAGCTTTTTTCCCGTGCAGGACTCGTCCGCCCGGCCCGTGAAATGAAACCACGCGCAATCGAACAGCCCGCCCCACTTTTCGCCCGGTTGGATTCGGCGATAGTTCAGGTTTAACCTGTCCGTAAAAGATACGGGCTCTTCGCTTGCGGAAAACTCTGCGTCCAATTCGGTTATCTTCGTATAAACTTTTTCCTTCAAGCGTCCGAGCGCCGCATATATTGTGTCCTGGGTTATTTCTTGTTCATAAAACGGTTTCATATTTTTTATTCTTGTGTTTCCGTGCTCGGAGAAAAATGATTCATATAATAAACCTGAACGGATTTCGCCGTCTCGTACTTCTCGAAAATCAGGCCGAAAAATCTGACGCGCTTCAAATCGGCGTTACAGTCGGACAATAAAATCGAAATATGATTCTCTCCGGGCACAAGCGTCCTGCTCACGGAAAATTCCCGGGAATTGATGAAAAATTCCAACGGGCGCTCGCAATCCGACGCATTGTATATGTCAAAATTTATATGTGTGTATTTTGTATAATCGCCTTTGCCGCTGACGGTAAATCCCGGGCGTTCCAGCTCGGGAGAACGGGACTTCCCGTCTCCCCGTATTTCGATTTTCAGACTGTCTTTTCCAAGCGCCGAACATTCGTCCGTCAGGCTCAGTCTGCCGAAATTCGTGCTGCCCCAAAGCATCTCTATATCGTCCAGGCGCATGCCGTCCGCTCGGGGTTCCGTCGCGGTGTCCTTCCATTCCCGTCCGGTGCAAAGCATGGACACTTCGTCCACGTAAAATAAACGCGGGCCGGTTTCGTCGTAGTAATTGTCCGTCTCGAACATGATGATTTTCAACGGCTTATCCAGCTGCCAGCGCAAGGGAACGGTGACGACGTTGAGTCCCCTTTCTATTTCCGTCTCGTATAAAATCGTCTTATTGACTTCGTCCAAAGCATACACGGTAAAGGGAGTCGGCTTTTCCGTCGTGCCGTATATCTTAAAGCGGAGACTTTTGATTTCGGAAAAATCTCCCCCGTTGATGTCTCGGGCCTCGACAAAAATGCGCGGGAAAAATGTCTCTCTTTCCAAAGTTCCCTGCAAGTTGACTTTAACGGACTTCCCCTTTGCGGAATATTCGCCGTCCGTTCCCGTCTCTATGCGCGGTTCATATTTGGAATTGGAACGGATTATAGTGGTTTCGGCGCTTGTGCAGTCGTCCAGCAAAATCCATTCGTCCCTTTCTTCAAACTCCATTTTTCCGCCCGCAATCGCTTTGGCCAGCTCGTCGCGGAAAGAATCCAAAAGCGATGCGTCCGTCACCAGCACCCGCGTATTGTCGAACAGTTCGTCGTAAAAACGCCCGATTATTGCCTTTCCCGACTCGTCCGAGTTCTTTTCCGCCATATCGAGATAGCAATAATCCTGCATGCCGTCGCGGAACGCCACCGCCCGCAACGAGGGAACGGGACCGTAAATCCCGTAGTAGCGTCCCGCATACAGCACCCAGCCGTCCCCGTTGGAAAACCCGATATCGGGATTTTCGTAGGGATATTCGAGACGAGCATTGATGGCCGCCGCCCAATTGAGGTAACCTTGCAGGCGATATGCCTTTTGCATCCAGCCGATGAGCCGCATAGACACGGCATAATCGTCGATGTGCGTGGAAGGATAGGGATAGACGGGGCCCGTACAGGTATACCACCAACAGGTATCCGACTGTTCCCGTATCGAACGGCGCAGTCTCGGAAACGCCAGCGCGTGCGCCACCGGACAATAGGTGAAATTTCCGACGTCGTAATCCTGAATCTCCCAATAATGTCTGACGTGACACAGCGTGAGCATCATCGGCATTTTCAAGAGCGTCGGCGCAATCGTCTGCGTATAATACGAATAGTCGGGACGAGAAGAAAATTCTGTCTTCAAGCGCGCGTCTATGTCGCGGAGCAAGGCGCCGTATACCTTGGAAAAGCGACGGCATTTTTCGTAATTTTCCTTTGTCTGCGGTTCGTCGATTCCCGAACTGAACGTAAAATAAACCAACGCTTTATCCAAATAGTCGATTTTATCTTCCATGGAAGCGCGTGCGATGGCGACGATATACCCGATAAACGCTTCCGCGTCAAAATCGATCGCTTCTCCGTCGTACGAATCCTCCTTATACTCCGTGGGAAGTTTGTACGTGGAAAATCCGTAATGACGATAATACTTGCGCAACAGCTCGACGTATCGGTCGGGACCGCCCGCGCCGCTGAAAGGCAACAGCTCGCAATTCATGCGATATTTCAACATCAGTTCGTAATACGCTTCCGCCATCTCGTCGGAAGTATCCAGCTCGTTGCGCAAAGACTCGCTTCGGTCAAACATACCCCAATAATTCTGCGTAGGAGTGATCGAAGGCACCGTAAAATCGTACACTTTCAGCTCGACGGGAACTTCCGTCGTCCAATCGTCGAGCCGCACGGTCGCACTCCCTCTATACAATCCCGCGGGTATGTTCTCCCGTACCCAAATATCCACATAAAAGCCTTGGTTATGCCTTGCCGAAATCGAATCCTCTCCCTTTGCACGGACCGCTCCGAGCGGAATCAGCGCGTCGGGAATTCGCGCGCCCGATAAAAATTCGGGAATCGAATTGGATTTCGCTCTGATGCGGGTGTATTTTTCCACAAAGACCGAAATATCTTCTTTGGCGACGATTCTCGAGCCGCCGACGAGGTCGGAAACGGTCACGTCGAACCCCGATATATCCTGCAAAGCGAATACTTCGATCTGCGCGCCGCGGTATTCGTTTCGGGCCGCAGCAATTCTGAGCACCTTGCCCGTCTTTGCGGGATATTCCGTCGTCTGCTGAATTTTCGTCTGCGCGTCCTCCGTCCAGACGCGGGCCGCCTGCCTTTCAGCCTTATCGTTCATACGATACCGTCCTTCTTATTCTTCGATTTCCATGGTCTCACAGGCGCGAATATTATCTATATAGTACGTCTGCAACTGGTCAAAAGTTTCATAGCGCTGGAATATAAATCCGAACGTGGTGACCGTACTGAGGTCGTTGCTTCCAAAATCCGGGGCCAGTCGAGAGGAACGGTGATATTGTTCCAGCCCGGTTTTGCTTCAAATGAATAGAACCAGCCTCGTTGATTAATATAGAACTCTACCATGCTGTTCACTTCCATGGCATTATAAAAATCAAATTTGATACACGCATAAGGCGTATAGTCGTCTATCAAATTGAGCTCGGTCTTATAATTGCTGTTGGAGTCGATACGGAAATATACGTTTTCCGTATCGTTCGTGACGAACTTTCCGTCTCCGTAGACCGTCACCTTTAAGCTCTTATCTCCTCTGGTCGCCTGTTCATCGGAAAGTTCCAGCTTTCCGAAAGTGGACGAGTCGCCCGTTATTCCCAAAAACAGATATTCAAACTCATCCTCCCAATCGCCGATGAGATACTCGCCCTCCGTCTCATAGCGCCAATCGGTCGTCGCATATTTCGCGTCAAAACGGTCGGGAATACTTATGGGCGTATCGGCGGTTTCTTCTCCGCCTCCACAGCCGGAGAAGAAACCCGCAAACGCCGCGGAAGCCAACAATATCGCGATAACTTTTAACTTTTTCATCTCAGACCTCCCGTTACACTTTTATGATCGAAATATCGTCCACATACAACGTCAGCGGCTCGCCGTAGAAATTATCCGTCTTGATACGAATCAAACTTACGTCTTCGGGAAGATTGTTGAGGTTGGGAATGTTCACCACGTTCCACCCGGGATTCAAAGGCACGTCCGCCAAATACTGCTCGCTTCTGCCGTTGAAACTATATGCCGCAAACTTCTTCGTTTCGCCCGACGCATTGTATATATTGAGCGTCAACGTCTTGATTTCCGACCAGTCTCCGCCGTTGATCGCAGATCTGTCCAGACGGATCGAGGGAGAATAAGCACTGCTTTGATCGTCCTTGCCGAGAAGCATGACCTTGACGGAATTGCCCGACAGGGCGAACCGCGCATCCTCGTTGAGAGATATCGCATCGGTCAGCGTGGAAGCGGCCTGTATGATCGTATCCAGAGAATCGCAGTTATCCAACAGGCTGTATCCGCCGCAAAGCTGGCGGGTCACCGTCTTGGATGCGCCGTCTATAACGAGCGTAAACGTCAGCGTAAACGTTTCTCTCAAATCCACTTCTATTTTATACAGATGATTCGTCGGCGTCAGCGTCTCTCCGTTATACTGTACGGAATCGACGTGTTCTCCGACCGCGAAGCTCACTTCGGCGATATTGTTCCGGAAACGGATTGCGTCGTAAATGACGTCCGCTTCATCCATGCCCATGATGTTCGCCGCGATTTCGTTACGGAAACGATAGAGCGTGTCCGTGTCCTGTATGAGGACCTGCGTGCCGCTGAACAATTCCTGATAATAAATTTCCAGCGCGCTCTGCGCGTTTAAGCCCTTTTCCTCATATTTTTTCACGAACATTTCCAGCAATGCGCGATCCTGCATGCCGTCGCGCATGGCGACCAGCCGAAGAGACGCGATGGGACCGTCCACGCCGTACCATTTTCCGGGATAAGCGATCCAGCCGTCGCCGTTGGAGTTATTCCATACGCTGGCCTGTGTTTCGTATACCTCAGGCCCGTACTCGCCGCGAGTAATGAACGTGCCCCAATTGAGGTACCCGTCGATATCATATGCCTCTCCCATCCAGCCGAGCAACCGCGCGGATACCGCATAGTCGTCGATATGCGTCGAGGGATAAGGATTGACGGGACCCGTACAGGTATACCACCACTGCTCGTGTTCGTTTTTCTCGGCAAATTCGGTATACTCTTCGCGCATGGTCGGCTTATCGTAGCCGTGTACGACCATGCATACCGTCAGATTATCGATCGTATATCCGCCGTCGACGATCTGAGGGAAATAAATTTCGTTCATCAGCGTCAGGATCGCGGGAATGTGCAGCAGCGTATCCGATACCGCGGACAAATAAAAATCGTAGTTCTCCTGCTCGCTGAGCTCTATGCGCATCTCCGCGTCGATCTCGTTGAGAATTTTGCCGTACGCCCGCGACAAAACCACGCATTTTTCATAGGCGTCGGGCGTATGCGGTTCGTCCATATTCCCCAGCATGTAGAAGATCGCTTTATCGAGATAGTTGGTTCTGTCCTCTACCGCCGCGCGGATTACCGCTTTCAGATAAGTACGCATGCAGTCCACGTCCCACGGCACGTTATCCGCCCCGTACTGAGTGTCCCGCCATTCATGATAAAAACGATAAGTATTGAAGCCGGGCGCGTTATAATATTTGCGCAACAGCTCGACATACCCCTCGGGTCCGTCCTTGGGAGAGAAGGGAAGCAACTCGCAGTTGATATTGTACTTCAAAAGAAATTCAAAGTATTTCGTCGCCATTTCGTCCGACGTGTCCAGCTCGCCGGCCAGCTGCTCGTTGCGCTTGAAAAGCCCCCAATAGTTCTTGGTGCCGAGCTGGTCGGGCAGCGTGATGTCCCAAACCGTGACTTTAATATCGACATATTCCACGGTGTTGTTCAACGTCAAAGTTGCCGTTCCCGTATATACGCCGTCGGGAATCGTCTTGGGCGTATGGATATCCAGATAAAATCCCTGATTGTCGCCCCGCTCGATTTTGTCCTCGCCGTAGTTTTTGATCGCGTCGAGGGGAATCATGGCGTCGGGAACTTCGCTCCCGATCTCGAATTCTTCCAGACTGTTGGATTTCATTTCGAGCGGCATGTACTTAAAGACGGTCACTTCTATATTTTCGCTCTCTATGACCCCCATATCGCTGTATAAATCGGAAATTTCCAAATCATAACTATGGATGTTCCGATTGGCATGCACCTGAATTTGCGCACCCTGATATTCGTTCCGCGCCATCTGAATGTCGATCGAACGATCCGTCTTGTCCTCGTATTCGGCGTTCCGCAGAATTTTCGCCTGCGCATCCTCCGTCCAGACCTCCGCCACGGATCCCGATGCCGCTTCCTTTCCGCAGCTCGACAAATAACACGTCGTCAGTGCGGCAAACAACAATATTCCGACTAATTTTTTCATAGATTTACCTCATTTCGGGTATACGAAATCTGCTCCGCTCTGTTCCGATCACACGGAAACAAAACAGAGCAGATCGGAAAGTGATTTCTATCAAGAATTTGATTGGTGTCCAAGCTGCCTCGATTCCCACCTCGGACAAAAATTATATGAATTCTTATACAGCTCCTTAGTTCTTGACGCCGGGAACGAGTTCCCACTCCGCATCGGTATAGAAGAAGGCTTCCCAAAGCTCTTCCGCGTCCATGTGCATTTCGCTGTCCGGCTTTGCAGCCAAAATCGTCTCGATCGCGGTTCCGTCGGAAAGGTGGTGTCCCGACAAGCCGCCGCGGTAGAAGGGAGCGGACAGGCGCAGATCGTCGCCGCAGTAAATGAAGTCGTTCAAAAGACCTACGATGTCCGATTCAAATTTCGTGAGCTCCGCGCCGCTGTAATCGTATTTGAAAGGAAGGAATCCGCCGATGACGTTTTCTTTATAGATCATCAGCGCTTCGTCCGACGCCATAAACGTCAGGAACTTGAACACGTTGGTTCTCGCGTTGGTATACGCCGGAGCATACGCCAAATGACTGAGCGGCATGGCGGACATGCATTTTCTCGCCTCTGCTATGCGCGCGATGTCGTTATCGGTGACGTTCGCGATCTCGGCAGGTTTTTCGGCGGGAAGTCCCGCGTCCACGTAATCCACGACCGCGGACAGAATACGGTCCGCCTCCTCAGGATCGTCCGTGGGAATGGACTTATCGGGCAGCACCTCGACGATGGAACTGATTACGGGCGATTTCATCATGCCTATTTCGCTTGCGCCCTCGTGACCGCTTTCGCTCTCCAACCAATCGCCGTTGGGGAACATGGCGATTTTATTGGAAGTGATCATATACTGTTCCTGCAAATCGCGGAAATCGTTATTGCCGACGGCATAACATCTGTCATAATTGAACAGCCCCGCATCGGTATCGAGCAATTTATCCATGACTTCCAATGCTTCGAGCCTGCCCTGCTGGCGGAAAATTTCTTTGGAACCTTCCACATAGGCATCCAAACTTTCGTCATATGCGCGGGTGCGATAGAAATTCTCGTAATTTTCCACGCCTTCGTACTGCGCCCACCAAACGGCGAACATGGCGTTGCTGAAATATTCGATCTGCCCGGGGAAAGCAAACGCTTCGCCGCCCTTGGACTTAATATCCACGGCCAAATCGTATAATTCGTCCGTCGTATTGGGCATCTTTTCCTCGTAATTTTCTCCATAGAGCAGCTTGAACACGTCCACATTATAAGTCATGCCCATGAAACCCGTCGCCCAAGGCACCGCCCAATAAGAAGGTTCGTCTTCCGTCCCGAGATTTTCATACTTGCGTACCGAATCGACCATCTTCTCCCCGAAAGTAATGTCCTCGCCGTACACTTTCATGCCGTACAGCTCGGTCATGTCGAGAATACCGTCGGGATAATCCGACCATCTCCCCGTATACTGGGATTTGATTCCCTGTACGCCGCTCAGGTCGAAGAACAAATCGGTGTCCATGTCCGAATTGGGTCCCTTATTCATATCGTTAGAGGGCTTGGCGACGTTGTCCGTACGGGTGACCTCCGTATTGATCCCCGTTTCCTTCTCAAACGCCTCGGCGATGGCAAAGAGCCAATCGGTTCCGTAACCGCGGTTGAGAATGGTAATGTAGAGATTTTCCGTATCCTCTATCGTAGGATCGATCTTTTCTTTCTTCTGACAGGCGCCGCAGCTCAAAGAAGCGACGGCGAGCAATAAAGCGCAGGCTGTTTTCTTGAAATGCATATAATTCTACTTCCTTTTTTGTTTTTATTTTTTTATCCAAAGAATTTTTCGGTTTCCCGCGTTATCCCTTCAATCCGCCTATCGTCAGATTCTGTACCAAAGACTTATTGAAGATGAGGAAAAGCGTGACGGCCGGTATCGCCGAAATAAAAATGGCGGCAAAATAGACGGGAGGGCCGGCATAGGTACGGCTCGCCTCGAAGAGGTACAGACCGCTCGACAGGGTGGGATAGCTCTCCATATACACCAGCATGGTGGAATAATCGTTCCAATTTCCGATAAATCCGACGATAAAATATACGACGACGATGGGCATCGCCATGGGCAGATTGATTTTCACCAAAATATCCCACGCCCGAGCCCCGTCCATGCGGGCCGCCTCGTCATAGGTCTTGGACATATTGACGAGATAGGAATGCGTGATGAGAAACTGCATTCCGCCCGCCGTCATTTTGGTCAACAAAAAGAAGGGCGAATCGATGAGTCCCAATCCCTCGATGATGCGATAACCGGCTGCTCCCGTGCCGTACAAGGGCATCATCATCTGCAAAAGGATAAAGGCGTAAATGGCTTTGGTGAATTTATAATGATTGAATCGCGCCACCGCATACGCCAGCAAGAAGTTGACCGCAACCCCTAAAAAGGTGGAGCCGACGGAATACCAAATGGAATTCCACATCATGCCGAAATATCCGATTTGTTCGCCGTTGGGCAGCTCGGCATTGACCTTTCTGAAAGCGTCTATATAATTTCCGAAATTGAAATCCTTGGGAAAAATAGAACGTTTGTTGTTGGCATAACCGTTTTCGCCACGGAATTCCGTAACCGACACCATGAGACCCCAGACAATCATAAACAGCAGGGACAGCGCCCAGATGAGCAAAATCGCCGCCACGATGTGCGTAAATACCGTGTGAGAAGTGAAATACTTTTTTATGCGGCGTCCGAGTGACGGACGTTCAAATTTTACGGATGTATCAGTATTCAATTTCCTGCCCCCACTTATTCATAATGAACCGCCCCACAAACACTACGGGAACCGTGAGCAACATCATGATGAGTCCCGCCGCGTTGGAAATATGGAACATCGATTCTTCCTGATTCAGCAAAATGCGGTACATCCAATAGGAAATTGTCGTAGTGCCCGCGTTGCCCTGTGTGAATACGAGGACGGAGCCCGTCGCGCCGAAAAAGCCGATGAGGCTGAGCGTCACCATGGTGACGAACGTCGGCCATATGAGCGGAAGCACGACCAAAACGAATTCTTTGAGTTCTCCGAGCCCCAACAGTTTGTTGTATTCGACGAGTTCGGTGGGAATGCGGTTTACGGCGCCCAGCCACAAAATCAGGCTGCCGCCCAACCCCATCCACACGTCGAAAAACATAATGGTGCCGAGTGCCGTGCTCTCGTCGGTAAATAAAGACGCGCTTTTCATCGGTAAGCCGAACGCCTCCAAAATACCGCCCAAAATCCCCTGACTTTGCACGAACTGATTGAACAGCCGCGCCATCATGATACCGCTTATCGCGCCGGGCAGGTATAAAACAATCCGAATGAAATTATTCAGGAATACCTTTTTATACAGCACGTACGCCGTGATGATGGGGATAGGTATGGTAAAGAAGGAAACCAAAAAGAATTTTGTGGTATTCAGAAGCGCCAATGAAAGATTGGCGTCCTTCGCCGTGGTGAACAGCTCCCACGCCGCCGTAAAATTCTGGAGCGTAAACTCCTTGGTGTCGTAGGAGGTGAACATCATGATGAAAGCCTGAACGTTTGTGCCGAACCAAAAGATAAGCGTATTCAGGAGCCAGGGAAGTATCAGCAGAAATACAAAGAGTATTTCTGCCCACTTCGCCTTTTTCTTTTGTGATTTCAAGATCGATTTCGTCATTCTTATACCTTATTTTCCCGAATTACTTTCTTTTACGGACGCGGAGAGTCAACAGACACGCGCCGACCGACAGGACGATCGCCCCCATTCCCAAAACTCCGCTTATCGCGCTTCCGCAGCCGGCTTTTGTACCGGAGGCAGAATCTGTCTCGGAACCGGAATCCGTCGGGACAGAGGTATCCTGCTTCTTTTCAAATTCGGCGGCAACCGTCTGATCCGCGAAAATATTTTCGATGACATAGGTACCGTCCGCTTTTACCGCCACGGCCTGACCGTTCACGGTGAGAGATTTCAGCACATATCCTTCGTCGGGCTTGACGGTGACGGTTATGCTCCCGCCCGCCGAAACCGTATCCGCGCTGAGTTCTATCGTTCCGCCCGAAGCCGCATTCGCCGTAACGGTATACGTCTCGTCTTCAAACTCGGCGGACAATTCGACGTCCGCCGTAACGCCGTCGAGCACAAGCGTATATTTTCCGCCTTCGAGCGTCAGGCTATCCGTCATATCCGTTTCGCCGACTTTGACGGAAACGAGCTTCTTGCCCGCCGCGGGCGTTATGATCACGGTCACGCTCCCGCGATAGGGAATTTTGCCGTCCGTCGCGCCGACCGCTTCATAGGTCGCTCCGTCGCCGTTCGGAAGAACGAGACCGACGGTTTTCTCTTCGGTCGTCGCGGAGAATTCGCCCTGCATCGTCGGCTTCGTCGTATCGACGGGTACCGTGAGTTTATAGCCTCCCACGGTCTCCGTGAGTTTATCCGCACCGTATACCGTGCCGTTCCACGTCACGGAGGTGAGAACATAGCCGGCCTCGACGGGAATGAGGAGCTCATATTCGGTCGCGCCCTCGTTCAATACCACCTGAGACTGCGCGGGCAAATTCACGTGCTCGGTGTCGTTGACGATATTCAGGCGGGTACGGGTTGTGGTAAATACCACGGAACCCACGGGATCTTTTGTACGCATGCCGATGACGTTGGTTCCGTTGAACGGGTTCACGTGATCGTCGAGCAGGCCGAGGACTTCCTCTCCGTCGATTTTCAGATAGACGTAAGCGCCTACCTTTTCGCCGTTCAGGAATGCGTCCCTGATACCCATTTCGATCAGATACGGCTCTTCGCGCGGCGTCATTACGTCGTAAAGCGGACCGTCCGAACTCCAATCGCCCAAACGATACATCATCGTCTTTCCCTGCGGATATTTATCTCCGTCGGGATTCGCGGGATCGACAGGCGTTCCCGTGAGCTTGCCGCTCACGCCGATTTCTATCTGATACCCGGTGGTTTCGTCGAATTTATCCTCGTCCCATACATGGTTGTTATTCGGCTTGCCGAGGAAGAAATACAACTGAATGGCCTGCTGCAAATTCGGATCTACATAGGCGTACAAACGCATCGCCACGTTGTTGTTCTTTTTCAGATCTCCGACCGGCGTATAAGCGTTGGTCACTCCGTCCCCCGTATTGAAATCGATTTCCGCCCGACCCGTCGCTTCGTACCAATCGACAAAAGTCATATCCTCGTCCGCCGCGGTCGTAAACACCACATCCTCTTTGGTCGTACGAATGTCGCATTCGGTGCGGCTCGTGATTCCCCATGCGTCGTGGAAAGAAGAGCCTTTACCGCCTACCGCGACCGATTTGCCCGTCGGCAGATCTTCGGTATAATATCCCTTCAAAACCACTTCTCCGTTCACCGAAGCATAGACCAATGTGTGCGTCCTTTCGCCTTCGGAGCCATAATTCACCGCGCCGAATTCGAGGTCGAATCCGTCTTCGCTCATGATTTCGGCATATAAGTCGGAATAGGTCGCCCAGCTCAGACGAGCCAGCGGATTATCCGAATTGGAACCGTTGTTTCCGTCCGTGGCGATCGCCATGCCGGGTACCATAGTCCTGTCCAGTCCCAAGGCGGGATCCTTATAGCCGTCCAGAGCGTCTATCGTCAGGAAAAATCCGTTCATGGTCCCCATGGACTCGACGGTAGAATTATACCAATCCCCCGTATTCGTCATGAAAATACCCACTTTATAGACGTCGTACTTTTCCAGATTCATGGTAACGTGCATTTTGACGCCCGCGTTTTGGTTGGAGGGAAGGTCTCCCAGCTTGCCCGAGTAATGGGGTTTGAATATGGAACCGGAAAGTTCCGCCAAGTCCACTATCGTGCACTCCTCGCTTGCCGCGCTCTGCCACTCATTCCAAGTATCGCAGTCATACAGTCTCGAATATCCCGTACTCATGACCGCTGAGGCCTTGCCCTTGGGCTGCTGCCCGTTTGCGTAATCCTGACCGCCTTCATCAAAATTGTGGTGGAAGAAAGCGTTCAGGACGGTCTGACCGTTGATTTTGACGTAAATATACGCTCTGTCTCCACCGTTGACTTCCACCGTTCCGAATTCGAGATCGAATCCGTTCTCGTCATAAATGGCAGATTTCAGATCCCAATCCAGATCGACAGCGAAAGACTCCATGCCGTAGTGATTGATATCTGCGTCTTCGTTGGGAGAGGCCGCTGCCCATGCAGCATCCTTCGCCGCCTGATCCCAGAACATGACGTCCAAAGAATTGGTTCCGCCCCAGCCAATAAGGCCTTTGAAACCGCTGGACGTATGTCTGCCGATACCGATGCCGTATTTTTCATCGAACGTCAGCATATAGCCGTTGTTTTCGGTGGCGGGATCCCAATAGAAATTCTCCGTCTTAGACATGAAAATTCCGAGACTCAGCACCGAACTGCCGTTCGCGTCGATCACGACGTGCGTTTTGAGTGCGCCGTCGAAATTTTCCTCGTCATCGAAACTCGCGAGGTAATTAAACGACGTATTCATTCTTTCCTGAGGATCGACGACGTGCGTTCCCATCAAATCCTGAATTCCGTAGGACTTGACGGAAGCTATCGTTTCCTTCCAATAATCGCTGTCCGCCAGCCGCACGTTCTTGTTCGGGTAACTGTAACTAAGCTTGCCATCGTCATCCACATTGACAACTCTTTCTGTGGAAAGAACCCCGACGGCCGTCCCCGCGGGCTTCATGTCCGCATAATTATTGAGCGGAGTATAGTTCTCGTTATTATATTCGCCCGTATAGTTTGATTCCAAAACGAGCTTCTCGTTAATTTTGACATAGATATACGCCTTCGTTCCGTCCTCTATTTCTTTGGTGCCAAATTCGAGGTCGAAGCCGTCCGGGGAATAAATTTCGCCGTACAGGTCGTAGTCGAGAGCGGACGCATACGATTCTTCTCCGTAGAAATCGAACGTCCACTCCTCGCCCTTACCGTCCAAGTCCAAAACGGCCTTTTTGGAGTCCTCGTCCCAGAACATAACGTCCAGCGCGTTGGTTCCGCTCCAACCGATAGTACTGAGTAATCCGCTGGTCACATTCTTACTGATGGCGAGACCATAATTCTGATCGAACGTCAATAAATAACCGTTCTTTCCGCCGTCCGAATAAAAGGCTCCCGTATCGTTCATGAAAATACCGAAGCTCAAAACAGACTTCGTTTCCGACGATTCGGGGCTGTCGATGAGAACGTGCGTTTTGAACGCGGCGTCAAACTTATCTTCGTCCTTAAAATTGCCGCCCATCCAGTTTCCGTTCCCTTGTTTCCAGGCCGTCTCGGTATACTTTTCTCCGTTCAAGTCCGTCAACCCGTAAACGTTTATCCCTTCCGACGGATCCGCGGCACGGGCGGGGACGGACAATGCCAGACTTCCCGCGGCGGAAAATCCCGCCACTCCTAGCGCTAAAAGCGCCGTTAACAGTTTCCTTTTTACCTTCATGTTTAATCCTCCCTTAAAAAATTTTTGCCATATATATTCGGGAAAAACGCGGGTGTTTTCCTCATAATTTCCCGTTCTTTTTATATTAATTTTATCACACTTCGATTGACAGCGTTATAATAAATCTAACCATATACTTGCATAAAATTATCCTAAATTTCATTCTTTTTGGGAAATTTTGTTATAATATACTTGTATAAAACTATCCGCCATTTTCATTCATCGAAGTAAAAAATGAAACTCTTTCGACAAGAAATTTTTCTCGACGGCTGAAAATAGTCACAAAAATACTTGCTTTTTAAGATGTGATTCTATATACTGATAAGTATGGTTGACATAAGCAAATGTTTGGAAAAAATACAATTTAACTACCTATTCGGGGCAACGATTACGCACACGGATAAATTTGAAACGGGAACAGAAATCAGTACCTGCTGTAAATTTTATTATGTACTCGACGGTGAATACGAGTTGACGATCGGCCAGCAGTCTTACGAAGCAAAAGCCGGTTCTATGTTTTTTATTCCCGCCGGAATTCCTCAATCGCGGCGATACATTGGTAATGTAAGGCACGTTTCCCAGCAATATATGCATTTCAATTTTCTTTCTCTGACCGAACCCAACCTGTTCGATCGTTTATCCTTGCCCTATAAAATCGATATTGGACTGCGGACCGACGTAAAGAAAATGTTCAACACCGTCTTTCGACTCGCCTCACAGACAACTTTATCCGCCCGCTTCAAGCTGACCGCAATCATACTCAACCTATTTGGGCTGTATGTCGAAAAATCTGCGGGGGGGGGAAGAATGGCCTCGGAATTATAGGAGAAACGGGACACTTACAGGAAAACACAGTTATTCTGAAAATTACCAAATACATCAAGGACAACATCGACAGACAAATCACAAACGAAGAATTGGCGCGCGTCGCCTGCATGCAGGGGAATTACTTTATACGTTTTTTCCGAAAGCAAACGGGTACCACGCCGCACAAATTCATCACAAAAATCAAAATCGACACCGCCATGGGGCTGTTGGAAAACACGGATATCACGATAAGCCGCGCGATGGAAAAGGTCGGCTATTACGACATGAGCCACTTTTCCCGCACTTTCAAGCAGCTTCATAACCTCCCGCCCTCCGAATACGTCAAAAAATTTCGCAATACAAATTATAAATCGGACGGAATCAAGAAAAACTGAATCTTCCGACGCAATTTTTATCCATTCCGAACCGTAACCGACCGTAAAAAATAAAAGGCAAAAATATGACAAGCGTCCCGAAAGCCGTACAGGTCTTTCGGGGCGCTTGTTTTGTTTCTACGCCCTTATATATCGAATATTTTTTGTTTTCAGAATTTTTTCCCCTCGTAAGCACAGAAGGTCAAAAGCCCCTCGTTGATGGCTTCCATTTGGCGGAACAGCTTTTCGGGTTCGGTCTCTTCGGTGAGCTGCAAAGTATAGCGGAATTGATAAAACCCCGCGAGACATGCCTTGAAATTGGTCTCCCAAAAATTATTCATTACCCAAGAGTAAACTTCGTCTGAGTTTCGGCTGTCCTCGCCCATCAGCTTCACGGGACGGGCCTCCAAGCTACCCATCGTCATCAGCGCAATATCCTGCGCGGCAAGCAGCAACGCTCCCTGTTTTCCGACAAAGGCCGCGCCGTTCTGCACGGCGTAGTAATCCACGCAGGTACCGGGAATCTGATCGATTCTCGGACGGAATACCGCGCCCGCTTTGTCCATGTACACCGTCTTTCCCTCCTTGGCAAAGGGAAGCGCGAAATAGAGGTTCTCCGGCTCCCATACGCTGTCTTTATGTAAACGCAGATCGGCCGTAATGCGGGGCAGGGATTTATATACCGTGAGAATGACACTGCAAAACTGCGTGCCGTCGAGCCGATAAACGAGCTCGGCCCGAGCATACAGCCGCCCGTTTTCAAGGATTCGGATATCCGTCAATTCTCCGAAATCCCGATTCGTGCGCACCGCCTTTCGGTTGCGCCCCATGTCCCGTCTCACCGTCATATAATCGTCGGTCAGACGCAGCGGAGTCACCTCGTAAACGGGACGGAACGGTATCTCGTCCGCCCTTAAAAGTTCCTCTCCCCTCTTCTTGTCGTAAATCCGGGTGACTCCGAAGGGACGCTTCATCTCTATGCGGAAATATTCGTTCTCTATCCGATCCGTATACACATAATCTTCCGGATCCGCGTCGATGACGCCGAAAAGATCCTCCACTCCTTCCGCGCCGCCCCTCGCCCGAAGTCCGCAGCTCGGCGGAAGCGGAGGAGGGAGTTCCTTCAAAACAAACGTGCGTGTCTCATTCGGTTTCATCTCCGCAAAAATACACATCTCGGGGCCTCTCGAATGGCGGCTTATTTGGAAAGGAACGCTCTTTCCCGTCTCCTCGTCCACTACGTCGAAACGTTCGTGTCCGCAAAAACATTCCACATCTTGTATCAGTATATCCTTTACCGCAAAAGCATGAGGATTTACCGCACGAAATTTGATTTCCCGATGAAAGGAAACGGGAGTCTCTCCATAACTTCGGCGTATCTTCCCGCAGGCCACTGCCGCGGATTCGTTGGCTTTTAACGCAAACAGCCGCTTCCCTTGATCGAGATTGCTTACCTGCGGCAAATAAGGCTGCGTGACGCACGCGGAATGTCCCCATGTGTGTTCCGAATAAAGCATGAGATTATAAAGCGCGGAGCGGTAATTCTCTTTTCCCCCGATCTTTCCGTCCGGGTCCAGTTTTCTCGCCACGTCGTACATGCGATTCGCCGCACGATAGTGCATGATATCCGCGGGAGCGGCACCCATGCCATCCCCCCACCAATCCGGCCAATCCCCGGCATATTCCGCAAGAGACTCTATTTCTTCCGCCCGTGCAAAAAATTCGTTCAAAGTAGCTAATTTCAGCTTGATTTCTTCATGTTCCGCATTATACCGTTCGATAAAATCGAGGACTTTTATGGAGGGAGGAGAATTGTCGGTCATGCCCCCGCTCACGCATACGGGAATAAAATCGTACTCGTAGCCTTGTTCCCGATTCGTCCTTACATAAGCCTCCAAACGTACACAGGCTTTCTCGTAAGGCGAAAGCCCGGAACGGGTCAGCCCGTCCTGTATCATGTATTCAAATTCGGAAGCCTGTGCGATACCGAGTTCGTTTCCGATATGGTAGTGATCGCCGTTCCACACAAGCAGAGAATGCCCCTCGGGCGTGCGCCAGCGAAAAGGGAGTTGTTTACGGAATGCGGGATAAAAGCCGTGGTGCGTATGTACGCACGACAAAAGTCCCCGTACTCCGTGGCGACAGAGCGCCTCCGAAAATCCCCAGCCATAACCGTTGATATCGGCCGTCATCGCATATCTGTAAGACAAGCCAAGCGAATTCAGTTCCTCCGTACATACATCCATGGTCTCGTTTATGACCCGTTCGCTTGCGAGTTCGGCCAAATCGAGATAACTGCCCGAAAGACCTATATTTCCCGATTGTACGAATTTTACGAATTTATTCTTTTCCGCTCGTGTCGCCTCTGCCAAAAATTGTTGGACACACCAACAGCTTTCGCAATTCCACTTAAAATTCGGACGTTTTTCGATAAGCGACAGCGCTTCTCGGATAAATTCGATATGGGAAAACCGGATCTTTTCTTGAGTATCAGTAAAACCCACATCTGTATGAGAATGGTGAATTACGTAAATCGTCATTTTATTCATATTTACGACCTCGTATAAAGAAGCAAATTTGAGAGCTATATCCTTTCAAAGCCCGCCATATGCTTATTATATCATTCCCTTTTCAAAAGTGGTATAACAAAATTGATATATTACTAGTACAAAATTTCTTTTTTAAAATTCTTCAATGATATACTTTAATGGCAAAACTGTAGTTACTCACTCAACCACATTTGAATTTTCAAAAAATCGTTACGGGCAGCCTCACAAGGCAATGATTTGTAAAAATCAAAAATTCTATTTTTCCTTGAAACGATGAAAAGTTTTCTCCATAACAAAAAATCGTTCTCCATGTCCCTTAAACGTAATTTTTACTTAAGGTTACAAAATAGACAAGACAAACAAGTTCGCTTGACTTTCTTATTTTTTATTTTACCAATTATTGCTATCTCAAACAAGGCTTTTATCTCTTCCATTATAATATTTTGTTCCAAACCTCGTAACAGAAATAGTTTACCGTATATATAAGTAAGAGAAGCAATAAAATCTTAGGTTCGTTTATCAAACACATGGTACCGTTATCTCACTTTTATCAATTTTATCTTCATCCGCCACTCTTTTTCCTAACGAGTGAACTTTTACAGCCGTCGAGATATGAACTTGAAAAACGTACATCCTCTTCCTTTTCAGTCAAATTAGCGCATCAGGAACAGTTTTTTGCGTTTCCAAAAGATTGTTGCATTAGTCTCGTTAGAGACCTTCTTTGGTTACTTTGACACGAATTTCGTTTTTTCTTGATTTCCTTCTCAATAACAACTTTCAATATGTCTTAAATCGAAAATTTTACGATTCTTAATTTTTTCTTTTCCAAATTACCTAAAAAATCTCTTGAGCCACAATTTTATGCTCAAGCAAATGCTTTCGTACTTAATTTCTGCTTGGAAAACTTAAATTTTTACCGATTTTTCCACACACAAAAATGTCACCGCTACGGCGATTTCTTCTAAAATCATTTTTACCAGCAGCAGGTTAATAAAAATGCAACAAGTCGCATTTTTGGAACAAGCAAGTCGGAAACCGACTTCTTAAAGGGAGCGGCGGACAGAATATAAAACGGGAGGTAAAAATGGATACGGGATAACAAGAGAACAAGCAGCCTGACAGTAAAACAACAAAAGAAGGGAATTTATCGGCTGAATGTCCAGAAGAAAAAAAACGATACGGGGATACCTGACTATGAGATCGACGCGCTTGCGAGAGCGTTGCTGCCCGCTATTCAACAGCTCTTTGAAACGGAGGAAGAAAAGCAAGAGTTTAAAGAATGGCACGCTGAAAGGCGAAACAAAAAGACAAAACAAAAGAGAATTTGAAGTCCCCTTGAAAGCATAGGGACGCTCGCATAGACGAGATTTAGAGAACTCATTTTGAAGAAATAGATGATTAAAAAGATATGGAAGGTTATGCCGTCTAATGAAATATACCTTATAAACGGCATAAAGGGCTTGCGGAAAATCCGCAAGCCCTTTTTAATTCTCTGGATTGATATAAAAAATAAATCCGAACCACTCACTTGTTACGATGATTTGGTTCGGATTATAATGATTTGGTGCGGTCGACAGGAATTGAACCTGCATGGGGTTAACCACAAGATCCTTAGTCTTGCGCGTCTGCCAGTTCCGCCACGACCGCGAATTAACGGGTCTATTATATAATAACCGCTCGTTTTTGTCAACTCATTTTTAACCACTTTCCCGATTTTTTTTATTTTTTTTATTTTTCTTTTTGAAAGCCTGAGAATCTTTTTTCCCGCACGAAAAAATGTATATATTTCCTATACATACACACAATAAGTGTAAACGGAGGAAATTTTATGAAAGCAACCGGTATTGTCAGAAGAATCGACGAGCTCGGCAGAGTAGTTATCCCTAAGGAAATCCGCCGCACGCTCAGAATTAAAGAGGGAGACCCGCTCGAAATTTTTACCGACAGGGACGAACTCATGTTAAAAAAATATTCGCCTATCGCTACGTTGGAACGTTTTAGCGTAGCCACCGTCAAATCTCTCAACGATTTAAGCGGAAAACTTGCCGTTATCTGCGATACGGACGAAATTTTATGCGCATACGGAGAAGGGAAAAAAGAACTCGACGGCAAAAATCTGTCCGAAGAAATGGACAAAATTTTGAGAGAACGCCGCAGTTATCTTGCCAACGCTTCGGAGGGCGGAGACATTCTGCCTCTTACCTCTTCCCGCGAAGAAGGAATCACCGCCCAGATTATCGTTCCTATTGTCGCAAACGGCGATTGTCTCGGAGCCGTGGCCGTCCTTACCAGAGAAGAAGGCGCCAAACTCGATAACAATATTTTGAACCTCGTCCGCCTCACCGCGGAAATTCTGGCGAATCAGTTTGACTGAACTCTTTTTTACAGAGAAATCTCCAAAAATTTATTCTATCAACTTTTCCAGTCAAACGGCGGAAATTCCGGCGAATCCTTCGCTTAAATTTCCCCTCGTCGAAACATTCTGAAAATCCAGATTTTGCGCCCGATATTTTTCGGGCGCATTTTTTATACGGACGCAGGGTTGAGATGAGTTTTTTCCGGAATGAGGGAAAAGAAAAGCGCATATACTATACGTATGCCTGCCGCTTATACTCATTTTTCCGTCGCCGCGGAAGTGTTCAGACGCCTCCCTGAAGAAATCCGCGGAAATATATCTTCCT
>ERZ1106923.208-NODE-208-length-26314-cov-19.995468_pt1 | contig 26314 bp, 28 predicted proteins | sample MGYA00403657_ERZ1106923 | MGnify/ENA primary metagenome ERZ1106923 (study PRJEB35170, sample SAMEA104062425) | human gut metagenome | biome: human gut; feature: human-associated habitat; material: faeces | place: Denmark | collected 2012-06-19 ...
GTGTGTTTCGTTGGCTGAAAGAGAAGTGGAGTGCAAACGTGATCATTCCGTATGGGGAGTATTCCAGCTTCGTGTACGTGTGCAGTGATGGTCTCCTCAGTCCCTCGTAGTCGTGCTCCCTCTTGTTGATCACCAGAGACAAGCCCAAGCTGCTGCTCTCCTGGACTATCGACTTCTCTGAGGATGGAGTGGTTTTGTCGCGTCTCCATCCCGAGTTCCGTGTGGAGTGTGCTGGTGCGTCCTCTCTTCATCCAGTAATGAATAGACAGTCAAGACATGTACTGTGAACTCTACGACGACATCATCACCTCCTTCAACACAGTAGTGGCGCCCTCATTTCTCACCTATTGCACCCCACCCATATCCCCCACCCATCGCACTCCCAAAGAACTACTCAAAACAAACACCCCACTCACTACTATTCTGGAAGTCACTGTATACTTCACGTAATCGCCGCTCTCCTCCACCTCCACGTTACAGTGATGCAAAAGAACCCCGTCCGACTCCTCATTTAGGTCCAACAACGCCATCTCACTATGCAAACCCATCTCCTTGTTCACGATACGATGGATGACCCAACCACCAACTCAACCCATGACTCACAAACCCAGAAGCGTCGCGAAATAAAGGAAACATACCAATGCAATAGCATGACTCTTCACCCCCCAACAACGCTCATTTGTAAGATGAATCACGCCGTGGGAGAGACGATTTGTATCATATTGCTTGTGCTCCTGATAGGGATCATCTCCCTATCCGTACTTCTTCATTATCTCGAGGATTCTTCGGAGATCGTCTACTCTGCGATCCTCTTTGTCTCCTTGTTTCTACTCTTCCCATATATCATGCTCGTAGTTTCTTCGGCTTCGTTGGTATTGCCATTTTCCCTTTTGACATCGGCCTAGCGAAGGAAGGGGATCCTGCGAGCAAGGGACTTGTCGGACTGTGGACGGTCGTTTACTGGGTAACGTTCGTGCTATCCTGGATCGTTCTTCCCTTGGTGATGGATTACTGGGCGTCTGGGGAGTTTTCAAAGAGGTTGGACATTGCTCTTGGTCACAAGCGATAGATCGCGCTTTCACGAGTCTCTTCGCAACTACATTCGCCACTACGCAATCTTGGGAGGAATTGCGATTTGTGTCTTGATCTACATCCTTGTGTCCAAAAGTGTGTAGGTCCAGATTGCTGGCTCTTGATTGTAGGTCCTTCTCGTCGCTCCAGGGCATCGTGATTGCTCTCATGAATACGTACGGTCTCTGCTATGTCGTGATCTACCTGGGATTTGGATTGGTGGAGTTGCCCGTGTGGTAGGTCGCGTTTTTCGCATTCCATCGTAGCTTGCTCCGAAAGATCCACCCCAAGCAGGAGATCAACGACCTCTATATTCGGGGTCAAGAACTGGACGCGGAGAAGTTTGATTACGAGATGCGCGTGGTGTCAGTGAAATGCAACGTCCGTGAATTGCAGCGCATTATGGAGCACACAAATCAGGGTAGCAGAGTCATGAATACCGTGAAGTCGGTACGAGTGGGAATCCGAATTGACGAGAAGATGATCGACTGCATGCCGAGTGACGAGGACCTGGATCTGAAGCGCCACATGCGAGGCCACGTCGACAAGTCCGAGTGGGTGATGATCGACGAGGAGGCGATGAACAAGATGAGCGAAGACGCGCTGATGAGCGTTCTCTCGAAGGTGCGAGTGTGGCGAGGGCATCACCGATAGCTGAACAGCAAGCTGAAGCAGGAGTGTCTCGTGTACCAGAGGAAAATGAACCAGTACGAGGACCTTCTCCAGACAATCGCGGAATTGCGACATGCTTCGGGTTCCTCGGAAGTGATCGTGTCATTCTTCGTTTCATCTTTCAGATACCCCTGGAGACAAACTACGGTCCGGGAAACCGTGTGTACCACTCTCTCCGAAGATGGTGGCTGACGCTGCGCAGTCCGTTTTTGGGAGTATTCTTGCCACTCCATTTCGAGTCTAGTTTTTGTCCGTATTTGCCGTGGTCGTCTCAGGCATCACGCTCCTCACCGAACTCACCACGATTCTCTTCCAACTTACCGGGAAGAGTTTCTCCGTTTTCAGTTGGTCGTTTCATCTCGGCTTCTCCACCATGTTCCGCATTTTCTTCGGATTGGTATTGCTGATGTGCGAGTTGGCGGGAAGAGTTACCCCTAGCTACATCTCCTTCTGTTTTTTCTATGCATTCTTCAACTTGAATGTCCCCTTTATCCGCTCCTATTCTTTATACCCCCATTACACCGATGTGTACGCGCTTGCCGAAAACGCGACGTATTTGACGCGATTCCAGTTTTCCCTCTTCTTCCACTTCTTCACGCTTCTTCAAGTCCTCCTGGCTGTTCTTTCTCACGCTCTAGCTGCCCAAGTCGGCTTATGATTGCATTGCGCTGTCCAGAGTGTTGGGCGAAATGGCAACCATTCCCTTCTTGGGAAGTCAGTTCAACAGTTTCATGCCCGTGTTCGTGATTCTGACCTCGGTTGGAGTGATTTGGAGGGAACTGAAGGTGACACAGTTCAAGAGAAGGAGAGAGGGAAATGGAGATATTGAGGTGTGTGTGGAGAGGAATAGTGAATGGTAGGTGCTGGCATCGGATAGCGAGAGGATGAAGATTCGGGAGGGAAAGGAGATTGTGGAGATGTCGCTGCGAAAGAGAGGTGTTTCCATTGGAAATGAAACGGCTGCTCCTTCCAGGAAGAAACGGTATCATTACTGTGAAATGAAAGTGATGTGGGTTGTTTGTTTTTCAAGAGGTGTGATTTTAGCTCAGCAGAAGTGTGCTACGAACAAAGAGACTACGTATTCAGCTGAGCAGAATCGTTTGTTCTTGAAGGCGGCTTTCTACGTATTACTGGAGAAAACTGAACCCACATCTCATACTTCTGTATCTCGACATCGCGGTAATTGCCCATCATCCCTCGGATATCGTCTCGGGAAGAGAATGTGATTGTCTAGGATCAACTGGATGCCTTGCAACCCACCTTCGTCAATACATCTTCAAATTGATCCAATCCGTACATATCCTTCGCCCATTCGTGATACATCGACATGATGGCGTCCGACTGCTTTATCTGTGTGTCACTAGCACCCACAAACCAAACAATGTTGTTTGTACTGTCGAGGTTGAGGTTCCTCCCCCTTTCAATCACACGAGGGATTCCGGTGTTGCGGAGCAGGAATTCCGTTGTGAACTTCTCCTTCGGCTCTCTCGTTCTCTTCACAACTCTCTTCGTTGATGTCTCCTTCCCCGACCGGATTCCTTTGATTTCGTCGATTGAAAACGATGTCTCTAACTCGTAAGTCGGATATTCAGTGCAATACCCTGGGTTGGGGCTTCTTCACCACGCTCGTGTTCCTGGTCAGAATAGTCCATTCGGAGAGCGAGAGGCAGCACTTCGTAAAGTCAGGATAGTTGCGAGATGCTTGTCCTTGTTTGAATGGAGGATGTGAAAAGGGGGGATGTCGGGGGCTGGGATGGGCTGACAGAATGTTGAGTGGAGAATCACCCCAAGTTAGAGAAAGGGGTGGGACGAGTATCACCGTCAAGACAAACGAATCGCGCCATGATTCCATTTCTTCCCAACTGTCAATTGCAGCAATAGTCAATGGCAAAGCGAATGCGGGGGAGCGTGAATGAAGCAGAGAACCCGTTGTTGATGGAATCGGAATCGCTGTTCCAGGCCTGTTCTACCAAAGAGGGTATCGAGTGGGGTATGCTGACCCAAATCCAAGAGACGTCCCCTCTGAATCATGACCTGTCCGTGTTCTTTCGTCAGGATAAGAATAACAGCAATTACTGTGAAGGCCTATTACGAACAAATCAGTTGCTCGTCGAAAGAACCAAAGAGAGAGTGGTTGTGGAAGATGGGAAGAAGAGGGAGTTGTTGAGCGTGAGTCAGGTCGATCTGAGCGGAGTGAAACACAACAGCATTCTAGATTTGAGCGTGGACGGAGATCGTTGGGAGGGAGACGTGCTAGAGGGGAAGCCGTGTGGCTGGGGAGTTGAATACGACAAGGAGAATCGTGTGGCATATGAAGGATTCCGCATTGGGGAGTGGAACGTGTGCTATGGTCGCAAGTACTATACGGACATCTCCAGACTGGAATACGAAGGAGAGTGGTGTGAGGGAATGCGATGGGGAGAAGGTACGCAGTATGACCGAAACGGAGATGTTGTGTTTGGCGGGGAATGGGTGAATGACAAGCCAGCGGAACGCGTGTTTGTGATGGATGAAAAGAACAATGTGTTTCACAACCGCATTGAGGAGTTGGTTGTGATGAGTTGGTGTGGCAATGCCATTCGGTGGAGATCGCTGGATTTGCGGCATTTGCATCTCCTAAAGTCGCTGAAAGTGGATCACGACTGTTTCGACTATGTGAGTGATGTGAGAATCGTTGGTTTGAGTGAGCTGGAGCGTGTTGTGATTGACGATAATTGCTTCACAGTGAAAAAATGGGGTTGTGGTGATGATCCAAATCGTCATTTCTATGTGAAGAATTGTCCCAAGTTGAAGTCATTGAAGATGGGTCGTTATTCCTTTTCTGATTACACTGTGATTGAGATTGAGAACGTGGATGCATTAGAGGAGATTGAGATTGGCGATTTGCATGAAGGGAGTTACAATTTCTATTCTGCATCCCTTAATCTGAAGAGTATGGTTGTTGCAACCCAATCACCGCTAGATCTCCCACAATTGAAAAGGCTCATCTTTGGTGATGGATCCTTTGGATCCTGTCATCATCTTGTCTTTGAGAGTAACACCATTTCGGTCTCGTCATGAAATAGACCTGCCCGAACTGCAATCCATCCAAATGGGTCGCAGTGCATGTCAATTCTATCGTTGCAAACCAGGGTCCTATGTTGTTCTGCGAAGTTATTCCCAATCCCCAGAATCACGGAATAGACCTGCCGAAGCTCACTTCACTCTCGACCCTCCGATCGGACGACTCCTTCCACGGTGCGAAGAGAATCACAGTTGAGAGTGGCTGAGGGATCGAAGCCTCACCCCTAGACGTGCCAACTGCCTTTCCATTTCATCCTCGTTCGATTCTTTCTTCAAACAAACACAACTCAAGAACGCATGTTCAGTTCCCCCACAATTCCACATGTGTCTATTCATCACGCTTTGGATACAACCCCACTCTCCTCGCTAAAACGATTCACATCGCGAAACAACGCCACCCCCTGACACACAACACCGCTCTTCTTCAACAGAGGAACGTCTACACCTCACACACAACCGTCTCCGCAACTCTCCAACACAACCGATTCAAAGCCGCTCAACGACGCTCCTTCTCCACCCATCGCCTTCAGCTCGCGCAGCTCAGGAACGTCTACGCCTCACTCCTTTCTCTCGCACTCACTCTTCATCACAAACACCCTCTTCTCTCGCTCCTTGTCCGCGCAAAGCGTGTTCTCTCCCACGGCCATCGTCGTGAGCGACGGCAAATCTACTGCTCACACGAGGGTTGCGTTCCCACCTTCCAGCGTCACGCTCTGACAGCACGTGAAGCAGTTGGAGCCAACGGAGAAGGCGGCGAGCGCGTCCAGATCTAGTCATGAGCGAAGAAGCGAAACCCGACGCGTCAACACCAGATCCGAAAACAGCGAAAAGCAGTTGTCTTCGATGCGAAGCGAGTGGAGCCGCGGCAGCGCTGACAACTTGCAGCGAAATGAAACGATGCGAGGAGGATGTGAGTAGTTGCAGCTCTTCTTGCAGAACAAAATCGAGCGTAATTCTGGCATGTCGGTGAGAGAGAAAGAGGAGAGTTCTGGCAAACAGTTCGCCTCGACCACGAGATCCCGCAGATTGGGAAGGTGGTGGAGCTGGACTGTGGAGAGAGAGTGGGAGAAGCATTGCGTCACGCGGATGTGTGTGACGACGTGATATGGGGAACAGAGGATTTGGGTGAAGTCGTTGTCGGTTCGCAGTGCGGCGGTTACTTTCAGGAGGGGAGTTTCGTTAGTATTGGATGTGGATTCTCTCTTCTTTGATGTGACTTCCTTCTTTGGTGTGTCTTTCTTCTTCGGAGATGAACTTCCCTCCTTCGGAGATACACTTCCTTTCTCTGATGACCCACTTCCCCCCTTCTCTGATGACCCACCTCCCCCCTTCTGAGACACTTCACACCCCTCGGAAGAAACCCCCTCCTTCCTCTCCACCACACCCCCAATACTTTCAGTGAGCGTGGAACAGTAGAAAAACCCGCTGTTCCTTATACTCCCCCGACGCACTACGGAATCGCGCGGACGCACCTCCACCGGCAAATTCGTTATCTCCGTGTCTCTTCGCGGCTTGTTCAATCGCTCGGGCAAGGATTCAGAAGCATTACTTGCAATGGACGGACGACTCAGCTCCGTGATGTTGAAATGGAAATCTCGCTGAACGATGCGGTTGATTTCGGAGCGCACAGATTGCGTGTTCCACCATTCATCGGTCTGCTCCACATAACGCTTGGGCACGATCAACGACTCCGGCTGGTGAATGGAAACACGTTCCAAATACGCAAACCCGCTCTCCTGAAGGAGGGAACGAGCATCACTCTGACTATCCACGTAACGGTCCTTCGCCACCAACCGACTGTTCTCGTCGTAATAGGAACCCTTTCCCTTTGGATATCCGTTGAAGAAGTTGCCTTCGTAGCGAAGCACGGAATGAACGAAGAACCGACCCTGCCCGTAGAACGTGTTGTTTTTAAACTCTCCTTCGTACGCCAACTCACCGTCGAGGAAGGCTTTTCCCCTCCCATCGCGACAATACTTGTAGTGGAGGTTGTTCAGATACTCTCCTTCGTACAGCACATTATCTCCATCCCTCTCAACCATTCTTTCATCATGGAACTCCTTTAGCACGCTTCCTTCGGGTTCATGAGTGATGAGATGGATGCGATTGTTCTTAAAACGATAGCAGTCGTTCACCCACTGCTGGTTGTAGATGTTGTATTCACCGACGGTCAACAAATCCCTACAGAGAGAGATTTCGATCATGAAGCGCGAACGAGACCCCGTCTTCAGGATAACCGTTTCTTCAATACCGTTCACAAACTTGATCGCTCTGGTTTGACAATCCGCTCCTCGTTCCAGAAACAGACCGTTCCGGACACCTTCCTTGAAATAGCCTCGCACCAGTAGATTTCCTCCCGGTTCTTTTAACAGAATCATACCGTTGAGGACGTCTTTCTTCAGTTCCAAGTAACCGACAGTCTGTGAAGAGCCGTTGCTGATTTGGATCGCCGCAAACTCGTTGATTCGGCCGTACAATCGCTTCATTGAGCACCGTTCTCCCGTTTTCGCGAAAACCAACTCATCACTCAATCCGTCCTTCTCGACGATTTCGTAGCCATACGAATGAAGCAACGACTGCGCCGTTTCATTCCTCGGCATTCTGTCAACACCTTTTGTGTGTCTTCTGTTTTCTTTTAACGGACTCTTCACTTTTGTTAACGAAACAAACAAATGAAGGCAATTGTGAACGAGTGAGCGGAGCCGATTTGGGAGGACGTAGTAACTGAAAGGGCGGAGCTGGGGTTGTCTCTCGCGATGTTCGCGTGGGCGTCTTTGCCAGCTGAGGATGCCTCGTGATGCTACCCGGAATGTCTAAACTGATTCGACTTCGCGAGGGAGTGCTAGCGGCTGATCCGGGAATTCTCTCTTCTCCCTGCTTCGAAAAGGGATTGGTCAGCTTCTTCTGTCATGACCATCCGTTCTCATCTCCTACTTCCATCTTCCGGTCGATGAAGGAGGGAGTTCCTGGACGCGTTTGAGGAGAGGGCGGAGCCATGCGCGGCGTTGACTGAGATGGGTTGAATGTGCTCTTGAAGCGAGAAAGGAAGTCAGGGCGTTTCAACACGCCTGCTCCTTGGCTATGCGTGAGTCGTTCCAACTGTATAGACAAGTGCGAGGAGACAGGTACGGATTTGCATTTTTCAAGCTCGGCCTTCAGGGAGGCGATTTGACTGGTGTTGATTCGGCTTCACCACACTCACCTCTCATATGTCTTCTTTTGTTGTTGCAGTCTGCTCTCCAAGTGAGCGGTGTACGCTCTGTTGTGGTTTTCTTGGAACTAGTCTTCACAGCATCATTGAGCGCTACGCGCAGGATTTCGACGGCTTGGGAGAGGAGATCACACGGATTCGAGCTGATGAATTGCTGCACCTCGTCCGGCATGCTTTCCTACCGCTGAACCAAAGAAGGCAATTCCACGTCCACATAGAGGATGCTGCACACTTGACCACATTTAGGGCAGGTTTCGCTGCTTGCGCTCATCCGCTCCGAAACGCACTGGGGACAGAAGAAATGACCACAGGAGGTGAAGATGGACTGAGGGGATACAATCTCCTTGTAGCACAAACTGCACCGCGGCTGAAAAGACATACCACTTGCCAAGAATCCGTTCCAGTGACGATCAGCGAGATGGAGGGAAAAGACAACACCCTCTCCGAAGAATTCAATTCACAAACGGGATGGAATAGCAGGAAGAGAAGCAGTGGTTCACAATCATCATAGCGATGGACACGAATCAGCTCATTGAGGCAATCAAACTGTTGTATACACCTGTGCGAACTGTGGCCGGTGTGCTAATGCATAGAACGCGTCAGTTGATGCGGTGAATGGTGCTCAGCGTTATGTCAATGACGTCGTGAACAACAACGTGGTCGTCATTGATCTGGAGCACGGACTGCAGTGTTCCGACGATGTGGTCGTCTTTGGACTATGCAACATTATATATCAACAGGTGAGTTTGCATTCAATATGGTAACGGAAAGACACAATTGTTTCGAAGAAATCCTAATCTCGGAGCGATTTCAGCGTACAGCACCTGCCTTCGGAACTTCTTAAACGGAATCATTTCAAAACAGGAGAGCGCTCTGAACAGTGTTGCTTTCAACCGTGTTTGTCTGTGCTACGCGGTTCTTCAGTCCTTTGACGAGACGTTGCTCACAGGGTGTGCGCTCTCTTCCAGCATGAGGAATAGACTAATCGAGGAGTGCTATAGCAGTATTCCCAAATCGCCTGGTCATTTGCGCGTGTTCCTGAACATCTACCGCGTTTGCTATATAGCAGATCATGAGGTGTAGTGCTTGCTCGAGGAAGTGGACTCGAACCACATTCCGGAATCAGTGAAGGATATGGTCGTGAAGGTACTGATTTCCCGCAAGGAGGTGTGGGAGCAACTCTTCTACACGCTTCTTCAGAACGACAGTGGCCGATCTCTTCTCTCTTCATCTCTAGTCCCTCTCTCCTATAAGGAGCAAATCATTCAGTGTCTCACGTTCTCTCTCTTCTGCTGCTCGCTCCCCAATCTCTATAGCTTCCCCAGCGAATCGCATCCCGAATCGTGCTTCCTCTCCCTCCTCCTCCAACTCGCTCTCTCCAACCCCCACTCCCTGCTCCGCCACTCCATCCTCACTCTCCTCATGCGTCTCTTCGAGCTGGGCAGTTACCCCGTTCACCGTCTCTTCGACGCGTGTGTGAAGCTGGTGTATGAGATGGTGATGGCGCTCTGCGGCGCGATGCTGCGCAACGAGCTGGACGCGGAGGAGATGCTGAGTCTGATCCACCTGCTCACCACCATGATCCGAGAAGCGCGCAGCATTCTGACTGTCAACAAAGCCATGAATCTCGACGTGGTTCGCGTGTTGTTGGGAATCACCTCCAACCCCAGCCAGGACGTGGCGTCCCTGACGATGGAGAGTTGGGATATTCTGACGGTTCGGAGTTTGATGGTGGTGTCACCTGAAGGAAATGGAGAGCTTCTACGACCCGAGTCTGGTGATCGAGAACACCTCGTGTGCGATGACGCTCCTTCTCCTCCTCCGCAACCAACTCGCCAACTACGAGTTCGCCTCCTTCTCTTCTGAGACCGCCTACATCGCATTCACCAACCCCGGCAACCAGCTGAAGCTTCTCCACAACGGCGAGGCCGTGCTGAACTGGAAGCCTCAGATGGGTGAGAGCGTCAAGAACGAAGCGTTTCCAGCGATTCTGGAGCTGGAAACCACTCCGTTCCGTCGTGGGCCGCCGGGCTGCGAGGAGGTGCTTCGTCGTCTGTTCAGCCACCTGGGGAACGAGGGACTGCGCGTGATGGTGGAGGCGATGAAGAGCGAGGCGGTGAGGGCGGTGTGTGTGGGTGAGGAATAGAACGAGAGCATGGTGGAAGCCGACCTGTACGTGGTGGGTCAGTTCTTCGAGGAGATGAACGCGAACAAGGAGACCCACCCTGTGGTGGGTTCTGTTCACTGTGCTGATGGCATAGACGGAGGAAGTGATCGCGCTGGTGAACGAGTTGGTGTGTGTGTGCGGGTCCGTCGTGAACCGTCTTCAGGGAGACGGCTTCCTTCTCATTCGCCAACTCACCTTCGCTATGATCCGTGTCGTGGGTCTCAACACCAGTACCTTCGTCCTCGCTCACTCACCTCCAGACCTGCCCAACGAGATTCTCTCCTCCCTTCTGATGCTCAGTGGCCTCCTCCTCCAGCGCCGCCACGAGTGCGTCTTCGGCGTTGACCTCCTTCTCCACGTGGGGTACCACTACTCCACCGTCCTCTACGCGTCCGGCATTCTTCCCTCCATCCTCGCTCTGTACCAGGTTTTCCCTCCCTTCTCTCCCAACTCTAGAACCACGCCACCATTCCCTTCGTTCGCTTCAAGCTCGCGAAGCTCCTCGTCCTCGTCTACCAGACCGCGCCCGTCGCCGAACAGCTCGACGTTCTCTGCCAACTGCTCCAAGCCACTTTCGACACCACCAACCCCTTCGAGCGGCTCGTGGCCGTGTACAACGCGGAGATGCTCTTCTACGCCTCCTATCAACTCTTCACCCACCGTAGTCCACCTCTATCACCATCACGTGTAGTGGAGGAGTACGAGAAGGCCTCCTTCGTCCTGCAGGAGGTGGTGCAGTCGCTCATGCGCGTGCTGGAGCAAGTCACTGCCGATCGCACCGTCACTGCCAGCGCGCAGGAGGAGAGCGACAGTCTTCTCGCCTTCTGCTCGTTCCTGCTGTACGGGATTCGGGGCTGGTACGCCAATCTCTTCTCCCCTCACATTCCACAAATCGTGGGTATTTCTGCACCAGTGTGATGTAGATGTCGATCCTGTCCGACTACTACAACCACTACTCCCGTTCCACCATCCTCCTTCAGACCGTTACCTCCCTCACCAAGTTCTACGGCAAGGACTACGCGGGAGATTTCTTCGCGGTGATCCGCCACATCGGAGATATGGCGCTGCTGAACCTGGAGTACAACGACGAGAGCTATGTTCGCGAGCTCATGCAGTTGTTCGCGGTGGTGCCCGTGATTTGCTGCTCGCAACTGAATCGGGACACGGAGTGTGTGTCGACCATTCTTCGCGTGTCGGACTCCTACATCCACACGGCGCCCACGCGCGGGAAGATGGCGTGCTTTTCTCTGCTGAACCGGTTGCTGCGCTGCGAGTCGGACAACGAGAACATCTTGATCGTCATCTCGTCATTGTCGAGTGTGTTCCTTACTGTGGCAATAGTCACTCTTTATCACTTGTAGAACGTGGTCGTGGAGTGCGTGAATTGGGATAGGACGTTGCTGCGCCTGGGAATCTCATTCTTGTTCAACCTCGTCATGGCTGTTTGGAAGAGTCCGTCGGAGCGCTGCGGTGTTCTCATTGACGCGATCACGAAGAATTACCAGGACACCTTCACGCAGGAAGAGTTGGTGCGAATTGCGACCATCTTTGAAGCGTATGCGGAGTGGGCGAGAATCACGCATAGACGCTTGACGCAGTATCTCGACATGGCGCAGTTTATCATGTGCTTCATGGATGTGATGAGCATCATCAACAACACCAATACAAAGGATGCGCTCTTAGTCTATGAATTGTGATTTCTGTTTGTTTGGCAGCGCTGTGGGGAGAATGGACATGTCCGATGGGGATGTTTCTGCCTCCCTATTGCAGGGGTTGATTCATCCCGCTTCAATTCTTCCCTTTTCCTTTTCTTTCCTTGTGTTGTTCCCAAAGAGAAGAGATGTTCAGTGGTGATCATAGTAACTATAGACTCATGATCACTGGTCGCTTCCTTCTTATCACCAATTCGGGTACGCAGAAACCTAACGTTTAATCGCTTGTAGTGATAGACTTTGAATAATGGGTATGTGTGCCGTCGTGTGGAGCGAATTGGGAGCGGTTCTGACCGGAGTGTAGGTATTTGCCGTGATTCTCGTCATAAGCGTCGTTTGACCGGTGGAAAGGTCGTGATTAACATCAAGAAGAGAAAGTTCGAGATGGGTCGCCAGCCTGCCATGACCAAGCTCGGTCCTAAGCGCATTTACCTCGTGCGTTGCCGTGGTGGAAACATCAAGCACCGTGCCATCCGTCTCGATACCGGTTCCTTCTCCTGGGCTGGTGAGGGTGAGTTTTGCCGTTCTCTATCGTAACGCTTAGCTTTCTCGGCCAAGACCAAGATTCTGAACATCGTGTACAACGCCTCCAACAACGAGCTGGTGCGCACCAACACGATCGTGAAGGGCTGCATCGTGTCCATCGATGCCACCCCCTTCAAGGCGTGGTTCGAGAAGCACTACGCGTGCAAGATCGACGCGAAGGGCGCCGTGGTGAAGGACGATTTGACCAAGGTGGAGGGCAAGAGCAAGTCGACGATTGCCAAGATGCAGAAGAGACAGGAGTCGATTGTGGACCAGCAGGATGTGATCGAGCAGCTGGCTTCGGGAAAGATCCTGGCTTGCATTTCCTCGCGTCCCGGTCAGAGCGGTCGTGCTGACGGTTACATTCTTGAGGATGAGGAGCTCGCCTTCTACCACAAGAAGATCAACCAGAAGAAGAAGTAAGATGAAGTCAACCCCACAAGCGATTTCCGCTGTTTCCAACAAACACGACCAGTTACTGAGACAGCGCAACACAAACCGCGCCAGCAATCATAACGCACACGACAATCGCCAGGAGGATGGCATTCTTGGTTCCAGTGATCTCCTTGTAGAGAGTCATTCCCCAGATGCTCGACACGATCGTCGGACCGCAGCAGATGATAGGGAAGGTCACCACGGGGCTCGACATCGCATTCGCGTAGAACCAGCCCGTCTGAGCGACAGCCCACATCAGGCCCGAGAGGAAGCCCGGGAAGATGGACTTCACGTACACATCGGGCTTGTTCTTTTTATAGATGCAGTAGCAGCACAGATACACGAAGGAAGCCAGCAGGATGCCGCAGAACTGACTGAACTCCATGTCCATCTTCGCGTAGCCCAGATCCTTGTACCACTTAATCCAGGCGTAATCGCAAGGATCAAAGTTCACGCCGTAGAACAGACCAGCGAGGATGCTCAGTCCGTAGCCAACGATGAACTTCTGAGTCTTCGACAGACGATCGACCCAGCTGGTCTGCGAATCCGTGACAGGAATCAGCGGTTCGGGGTCCGTAGCCGCGGAAATGACGGCAGAGCCAAGATTACCGACGGAAGACACACGTCTAGGAATCGTCTCTTTCTCCTCTTCGTTGTTCTTGATGAACGAGGAGATGACAACGCACGACGCGCAGAGAGCAACGCCAATGTAGTTGAGAGGATAGTTCTTGATGGCAGGCTTCTGCTGACCGAGCAGTCCCATCAAGGAAACGAACCAACCCGTGATCATGTTCGTCATTCCCCACACGAGAAGACCCTTCGCAAGACCTATGCATCAGTGGTGGGTGAGAACCAGCGTACCGATGCACTTCACAATAGGAACGGTGAAGAGGTTTCCCGTAGCCCAGAGAGCACCTCCGAACATAGCGAAAAGGCTGAACACGTTGACCTGTCGGCAAATGGCCACGATCGCTCCCATCACCCAAATACCTTTGGATCACGCTGCAAATCAAAAGAAGTACCCATGCACACAACGAACTGGAAGAACATGCCATCACCCGTTTCATACTTCTTGATGGGGATGAAGTTACTACCGAAGAAGAACACGGCAGTAGCAATGCCGAGGTAACCGATAAGCGCCTGATTCATGACAATCCTGATTTGTTTTCCAAACAGACGAGGGTTTTCATGAAACGCCCCACGATTTCACAATGGATGATCGCGGGTGTGAATTGGAATCACAATCATTTCTTCGGTTTCATTATTTGTGTTCCGCAATTGCTTGACGCAAGAGGGTCGAAGAACAAACAGAGCGAGTTATACTACATCGGTGAAACTAGAGGGACCACTTTCATCTGGATCAACTGCAAACGCAGAATGACTGATGTTGCCGATGAGAATCGTGCCATCGGGGATCTTCTCCGTCTGAATACGCACACGCTTTGCACCCATATTCGAGTTCTCTCCGGGAAGAGACTCGCCAATGACAACGCGCTCTGGCGCGTCTCTCTTCCTGTCGTTCTCATTCGGTGAGCGGGAGCCGTGTGTAGCCATCACGGATTCGATGTCGAGTGGGGGCGTTGAATGCGTTGTTTGTCCTTCTTGCGCCTCCTGCACCTCCTGTACTGCTGGTACTTCTTGCACTGCTGATCCTGCTTGCACCTTCGGCTGGAAAGGCGACAACGGCGATCGAAGAATCCACATCTTGTGCTTCTTCTCCGCAATCTCATGCAGCTTATTCTCAATCTACCCATCACATCAAATAACCACACAAACCTGTCGTTTAGGCAGTCCCGGATACTTCTCCTGCATCATCTCGTCAATCTGCGAAATCGTGTACGACTTGCCCTGTACCAGTTCCGCCAGCTCCCGTGCCATCTTCTCGCTCATGTTCATCTTTCGTCGACTTCCCTCCTGATTCGCATTCTCGCCACTTTCTTCCGTCGCCTCCTTCTCGCTCACCTCTAATCGCTGCTTCTTCATCGTCTGAAGCGTCTCCGAGAAGAACGCGGGGTCATTGATGATGCATCGACATGCCCTCAAATCCACACCCATCACCACGCCCTCAGCACAGGACAGCACGAACGGCTGGTTCGACAGCTTGATCTCCTCGTTCAGCTTGCCCTTGTTGCCACTGACACTGCGGAACACCAACGCACTCTTTTCCTCCGCAGACAGGTTCGCGTCGCCAATATTCAAGTCCTCCTCCGCTAAGAACCCGTCGCCGTAATCGAGCCGATTCGCCGTTTCCACCTCGCTTTCGTCACTCTCAGTGTCGTTGCAGTCGTCGCCCTGAATATCGTCCTCCACCTCCTCCTCATCGCTGTCGTCCTCGTAGTTGACGTGGCTGTCGTGGGCGAGAGGACAACGACCCGTCACGACATCACTAAAAGCGTGGGATATCCCAAAGAGCACACGCTTCGCACTCGTGTCCGTGTCGGGGTGGATGTAACGGAATCCGAGCAAGCGAGGCAGTTCCAGCAGTTCCCGCGGGGATAGTCCATTCTTGTTAATCGTCATGATCATGTGTTTGGTCGGCACGACGGAGGTGGTGAATAGTGGTGGTGTGACGTTCTCGATTGTGGCTTCTTCTTCCATTGGTTCCATTGGTTCCACTGGCTCCACTGCCTCGATCACCGCCTCTTCCTCGTCCTTCTCTTCCTCTTCCTTCTCTTCCTGCTTGGCGGGCGTTTCGTCCATCTTCTCCTCACAACTCACAACCACCATATCTTTTCGCTTCATCAGCTCACACCTCCGCCTCTCGCTCTCCTGATTCTGCTCCAGCATTCTCGCTCGCAGCTCCTGCACCAACTCCTCCACACTCGGCTTCTCCGCCTTCATCAGCTTGCTCACGAAACACTCCTCCTCCGTCGCGGGCACAGCCACGCTCTTCTCCACCTCCTCCACAGCGGTCGGAGGCGCGGGCACCTCGGGCTCCTTCTTGTGCTTCAGAAAGTTCATGATGCTCATGCTGTGAACTCGCTCCTTCTTCGGCGTCTTCTCCTTCCTCGTCTTCTTCTCTTCCGACTTAGGGGACGAGGGCTCGTTCTCCTCGTCGCACTTCGCAGGCTCTGCCGCTTCGGGAGGATTCACGGGTGGGTTGGGTTCAGCCTGTGCAGGTTGCTTCTTCGACTATGCGTGATTCAAATTACATCACAAGCACGGCTCTTTCCACAAACTGGACCTTGATGGGGAATTGGTCGAAGCCCTGGAACTCCTTGATGAGCTGGTCGTGCTTAATCAGCTTCGTCTTCTGCTTTAGCTTTATGTCATCAAAGGGAGGAACGGGATTCAGACTCTATCCATCACGCAGCCGGGAAGACAGCTACATCCAAAAATCGCAATATCACGTCAATGTACTCCTCTTCCTTGTTCATGGGGTACTCGTACTTCTCGCCATTGTACTCAACGACAACGATCACCGAATTCTCCTCGTTTTCAACCAACTCCTTCTTCTGCAGTACGAGTATCTTCGATTTCTTTAAAACTCCCGCCTCTAGCAGCGTTTGCTGGTCATTTGTCTTCTCCTTCCAATCCACGATGATTCGCTGTTGTTCCGCAGCAATATTGAACGACTTCTACGCAATGAAACGAAAATCCGGCATGGTACAGCGATCTCCTCCTTCAACTCGCCGATCGTATTCGTTTCCTTCAGAGAGATCCTTGACCTTGCGTTCCGAAACTTCACTGCGAGGTTCAGACTCATCCCTGCCAATAGCGTCTCTTTTGAATGCCAAATCGTAGCGGCAAACGCGATTCTTAGCGGGAGGCGTTTCATTACAAGAATCGGGGGGAAAACGGGACTTCTTCTTTCCTGTCATTTCTTCATAGGAAGATAATCTTTGCGACGAATCACTCATGGAATCGCCGGCAATCATCAACGAGGAGCTGTAGGCGCGAAGGGTTGCGGCTCTCATTTCTCCTAGTCTTCTCAAGAAACAACTCCAGAAGGACGGGTATCCATCCCAGTGGCTGAAAATGGAGGACGATATCGTGAATGGCCATCCCGTGAACCCGATTGTTGGTGACGTGATTTTGATTCATGATTCAGATTCGGAAAGCAATCCACGACGATTTCATCGTGACGAGAATGAAAGAAACGTCCGTTTGGGAGAGACCCGTGATTTGTAGCGAACAACAGTACACATCCTATCTCGGGCTGGACATCTGGCTCGGAACATGGAATGTGAACGGAAAGAAAGTGGATGAGGACATATCCGCCTGGCTCTGCGACGGCGGGGCTATGCATGCGAGTGATACAGTGATGGAGTGATGCGTAGACGGATATCTTCGTGCTGGGTCTGGAAGAAATGGTAGATCTGACCGCCTCTACAGTGGTTTCGGAATCCCAGTCGCAGAAGCGATCCCAGCTGTGGCTCGATAAAATACAGACCACACTGCATCGGATGTACCACAATCCAGTCGCACTCGTGAAGGATGGTCATGATTAGGAAGACACGTACTACTGCGTGGGCTCCAAGATCCTCGTTGGCGTGTTCATGTGCGTATTTGCACGTGTCTCTCTCCGACCCTCCATCACCCGAGTCAGCAGTAGGATCCCAATCGTCATCATCACCCTCGTAGCAACCACCGTGGCAACGGGACTGCTTGGCATGATGGGTAACAAGGGCGGCGTCGGCATCCGCATGGAGATCAACAACTCCTCGCTCTGCTTCCTCTGCGCGCACATGGCGGCGCACCGAGAGAAGGTGTCCGAACGCAACGCGGAGTTTCATCGAATCTTAGCTGAAATGACCTTCGTGCTTCCATCCGAGAAGGAAGCCGAGCATCTCCCCCTCCTGTCGCACGACGTCGTTTATTGGGTCGCTTTTCGTCACTGCCGTAACGGTTAGATGGGCGACCTGAACTATCGCATCACGTCAGACGTCCCCAACAGCGTGGTGTTCGACTACGCGCGCAACAACTTCCAGCAGCTTCTGAAGAAGGACCAGTTGCTGGTGTCCAAGAACGCCGGCTTTGCCTTCACGGGCTTCGAAGAACCCGCGATCCACTTCCCGCCAACATACAAGTATATCCGCGGAACCTCCGTCTACGACGATCGAGCCGAGAAGAAGATCCGCACGCCCTCGTGGTGCGACCGCATTCTGTACCACACGCACGACAAGCCAAGCTCCACGGAGTGCGCTCCCATCACGGTGACGGAGTACAACCACGTTCCCTCGATGACCACCTCCGACCACAAGCCCGTGTTCCAGCGTGCTGTGGTGCTGGTGAAGAAGTACGACCAGGTGTGCATGCAGCGAATCAGACAGGAGACGGAAGCGCTGCTGAAGGAGGAAAATCCACTCACGGTGCCTCGCGTCGTGCTGACGGCTACCGACCTGGACTTTGGCGACATCCGGTACAAGGTTGGTGCGCACCAGACTGTGCAGATCCGGAATGAAAGCGACTGCAATGCGTACTACCGTTTCCTGCCCAAAGACAAGGAGAACCGCGTGATTTCGCCCCTGTTCACACTGTCAAAGGTGTTCGGGGTTCTGCGGCCGCACGAGACGATCACTATCACCGTCGAGTTGGTCATTGATCATCATAATATCTCTGTGATCACTGAACATGTGTATGATGTCTAGTGTCTCCAAAACAACCAGATCGACGAGATGATCGCGTTCCGCGTGGACAACGAGCACGACCACTACATCACGCTCAGAGCGCACTTCCTCGCCACCTCCTTCAACAAGACCCTCCAACAACTTGTCAGAATGAAACTCCCTGGTAGGTGATGGTGAGGTGATTCATGCGCAGCTCGCTCGAACGAGACCATCTGTCTGGAGGACGACCCGCTTCGCGTGATCCCTCAGGAGCTGTGGGCGCTGGTGGACACGCTGTACAGACGAGGCATGATGACTCCCAACCTGTGGCGCGACCCTTCTCCCAGCGAGGCACTGGCGGAGATACGCGAGGCGCTTGACACGCGCAGTTCGCTGGAGGGTCAGAAGTGAGTGAGGGGGGTGAGGATGATTGGTAGGGTGGAGGATGTGGCGAATGCGCTGATCGAGTGGCTGGAGTCGTTGGGATCCCCCGTGCTGGATGAGTCGTTGTTGAACGGGATTGAGAGGATACAGGGCATCACTTGCGCCTTCGTGGACATGCTGCTGGCAATGGTGATGATGAGCGCGTCGTTGTCATGTGTAGCATCCGCGAGAGAACCGCAACGTCTTTGTCTATTTTATGAAGTTTTTGCAGGAGTTGCTCAAGTACTCGCAGTGGAATCAGCTCGATGTTGACTTCCTCACAATTCTGTTCTCTCGCATCCTCCTGGGATATGAGATGAACAAGGAAAAAGCGCAGACGTCGAATACCGTGATGGCGATCATCCGCTTCCTGCTGACTCCACCGGCGGAGAAGGAAGAGGCGCACGAATCCGATTCAGATGACTAGTTCGTGTTTTCTGTTCACGATAGGCTGTTTGTTGCATCTTCCGGGAAGGGTTGCGTTCACTTCCGATTTCAAACAAACAGAACACACACTCTAATAATAGTAGCTTAAGGGTTCTCAGGAGCATCAGTAGGAGCATCCGTAACAGGGTTATCAGTAGGAGCATCCGTAGCAGGGGCCTCAGTAGGAGCCTCAGTAGTCTCGCATCTAGGATTCTCTCTGCTGGGGAAAGGACCCTTGTCACCGTACATTCTGTAACCCGTCTTCAACTCCCAGTGCCACGTGAATCTGCACTGAGCGATCTCATCCTTATCCTCCAGGTTGTAGTAACCGTAACTCTCGTCAGGAGAACCGCACATCATGGGGTACACAACACTCAAATCCGTCCAAGCCGAAATGGCAATCTTTCTCGACGTCTGCTGACACGCCTTCTCCAAAGCATCGGCGAACTGAGACTGCTGGTAGTAGGGACCGCCCTCATTGTAACCGTTGTTATCGAAGTTCATCTCTTCCAGCTCAGGGAAGTTGTCCTCATCCTCGCAAATCTTCTTCAGGTTAGAAATGATGTCAGTCTGGAGAGCATCGGCGTTTTCAAGAGTCACACACGACTGGATGTTCATCTCATTCACGTGGAACACCTTCAGGTGTCTGAAGTAGCCCTTGTCAGCGTTCTTAACCATCCAATCCAACGTCTCATTGAAACCCTCTCTCTTGAAGGTTCCGTACACGAAGAACAGACGAGAAGGACGCGTGTACTTAGTCAGCTCCATCAGACGGGGAATCAGAGGAGCGTCGAGCATACGGGACAGCAACACATCACCATACAGGTACATATCGATGGGAGCCTCGTTCAGGGTCTGCTTGGAGAGCGACTCGTGCCACAGATCCAGAGACAGCTGAGTCATACCAGCCAGAGCCAGCACACGGGTGTGAGCCAGAGCCTTCGTGGGATAGGCGTCACGGACCTTCAAATACATTCTCGTCACATTATCATCCTTCAACACATCGTTGTAGCAGGTGGAGGCACTCTCGATCTCGCAGTTATCACCCAGAATGAAAGGATCGTAGATAGCGAACCAAGGCTCAGGAGTCGGAGTGGGCGTAGGAGTGGGCGTCGCAGAAGGAGTAGGAGTGCCAGAAGGAGTGGGCGTAGCGGGAATGGTGGGAGGCTCGGGCGTGGGCAGGAGCTCCATCACGATGGGACGAATGGCGAAACCAGCAATACCAGCGATGTTCGCGTCGATAGCCGAATCGCGGATGGGGAGTCTGAACACGAAGGAGTCGCACGCACGCAGTCTCGACTCGACGGCGAAGAAAGGCCACTCGGCGTACTCGGGCTGACCCTCCACGGCGTACTGCTTGTACTCCACCACCACACCATACACAGAAGGTCTCCAGTAGGCAGTGTCGAAGTAAGGACCCTCCTCGCGGTCGTTGCGGTAGTACTGGAAGAACTCGGGGTCCAGACCCAGCGTCACAGCGGTCGGACCACGCGCCACCAGCTCGAACAGACCCAGCTTGTTGTAGGTCGACGGCTTCTCGTAACCAGCAATGTGGTACTTGTGCTCGTCGTCCACGGGCTGGCACTCACCCTTCTTGTTGGTGTGAGGATAGAACTGGCTGTAGGCAATACCATTCTCGAAGATGTAGTCGAAGGCCCAAGCGAGAGGCAGACCATCGCACACCTTGCCCTCCACGCCGTGCTCCTCGCCCACGCAGTCAATCAGCTCCTGAGCAGAGAGAGCGACCTCCACGATCTGGTCGTACTCCTCCAGGTACAGCTTCTTGATCGCGTACTCGATCGAGTTCGTCACAGCGAACGCCCAGGTGACAGCGCAAGGCTGGGGCTTGTAGATGTACTCGCGGAGATCAGCCGACTCGTCGCAAGGATCGACAGAGGGCATCAGATAGCGGTAGATGGAGTTGTTGAAGGGAACCGAGATCATGGAGGTGAGAGTCTGAATGCCAGAGTATCTCTGCTTGGTGGTGGTGATCTCCTCGAACTCCGTTGGGTGCCAGTCGGCGTAGAACGTGAACTCCATTCTGTACTTGTTGCGCATGTTCCAGTCGTGGATCTTCTCGCACGAGTCGATGAAGTACTCCAGACGCTTGGTGAACTCGTCACCAGAAAGAGCGGTGTACTTCTTCTCCGCGTCCCACTTTCCCAGATAGCTTCTGTAACCAGCCTCGTCGCAAGTGAAGTCCGAACCCTTGGTGGTAGGATCAGCAGGGTACGCGTCCTTGCCGGTGATGGGCTTGCTCTTGTCGAAGTCAGACTCGTGATGACCAGAAGGAAGAGTGGTCCAGGACACCTCGCTCTGAGTGAGCTCGAAGAAGACGTTTCCAGCAGCCTTGAAGACGAAAGGATCGTCGTAGTTGGTCACAGTCACGGAAGCGGGACCGTTGCAGTAAACGGTGTAGTAACCAGCATTCAAGCAGTAAGCCTTAGTAGTAGCTCCGAACTTGTCGATGAGAACCAGACCATCAGTAATCAACGACTCGTCGCTCAGACGGACCTGACAAACCGCATTGCCTTCGGTTCTAGTGAACTCCACATAGGAGAAGCCACTGTCGCAGGAAGATGCAGATGCACTAATGGCAACCAAAAGGATCAACAAAGAAACAAAAGCACTCTTCATTAATACAATATTCTGGTTTAAAATCTTAACCATCCAAAGGGAGAGTTACTTTGGTCGTTGAATTGATAGCAATCAATGATCACTATGACCCACTTTCCGTACATTCTTTACGAAAACAAGTCCTTAGTGTTATTCTCCCTTTCATCGCTTGTGCAGTTGAGGGTGAACCGTTGATGGGGGAGTTCGGGACACTATCGTGAATCATGGATGGGGACGAACGGTCTTCACGTTCAAATGCTGGTTTCTATACCGTGTGAGTGGCTTATTGTTCACTTCGGTGTGTTGAAGGGAGTGATAACTTGTCATTGACTATTGCTTCCTGTTGGTGATTCTGCTTGACCCTGTTGGTGATTTGAAGTGTGTTCACGGTATTTCATAGGCAATGAACACGTACTGTGTCGAATTGCGTTGATTGTGCGTCATTACATGTGTTAGATTGTTGTATTCAATTCTGTTACACTATCAACTCGGTTCGATTTGAATGCTGAATCGTCCTCCTATTCCAGAATGATGCAGTGGCTTGATCATACACAGTGAGTTCGAAACAAATCAGCCACAAAAGCCTCCATTCACTCGATCCATCTCACTCTCGAGCAAAGTACCGTGAAATGTAATCATCCCATTCCCAACTCCACAGATTCATCCTCCATAGAAGCCCATTCCAGTTCACTTGTTCTGTCCGAAACAGCCATGTCTTCTGGGGCTGGTGCTTTTTGAACTCCTGTCGTGATACAATAGATATTCAGCGTCTTGGAAGGAAGCAGATGGATCATCTCGCTTCCATGCAAAACGATACTGCGACAAGCGTCTCTTCGGCATACGGGAAGAAGCTGTTGGAGAAGATGGGATGGAATGAGTGATTGATTGTCTGGGGAGAGTAATGAGTAGTGGAGAAGGATTGGGTAAGCACGGAAACGGAATCAAGAAGAGCATCGTCATAAAGAAGAAGGACAATGAAGAGGGAGTGAGAACAGACGCTTTGTGTGAATGGTAGGTGGGCTTCAAGGAACAGCAGAGCAATCGCTGGAATGATGCATGGTGGTTCAATGCCTACGACAGTGCGGCAAAGAAGGTGGGTAATCGCACTCCGACGAGTGACTCGGATTCCGATTCGGATGAATCGGGTAGTACTACACAGAAGATATATACTGGTATGAGTAGAGTGATATCGTAATGTGTAGATGCGGAGTTGTTCGCTGCGTGTAAAGGACGTCGTTTAGGAATGAGAGCGAGGAAGAGCCAGGTGATCGAAGCAATACCGTGTAATCAGATAGAAGGGAAAGTGGGAGAGAAGTGAAGATCCATCGACACTGCCGTCGATTGGGAAGAGCATTTATGATGAAGAGAAGAAGCGTAAGGGGAAGAAGCATCATCACAAGGAGGAGAAGGAAAAGAAGCACCATCACAAGAAGGAGAAGAAGAGCAAGGAGGATAAGGACAAGAAAGAGAAGCATCACCACAAGGAGGAGAAGAACAAGAAGGACAAGAAGGACAAGAAGGACAAGAAGGACAAGAAACACCACAAGGAGGAGAAGGAGAAACACAAGGAGGACAAGAACAAGAAACACAAGAAGGAATAACCATCACTTTACCAGCCCTGTTTGTTCGACAGTATTGCCCAACGATGTACTTCATATGCTCAAAGTGCTCAAAAGTCATTCGGAAATGCAACGTAGAGGAGCATTCAAACAAGTGCAAGGACGCGTCGTTCAAGTGCTGTGATTGTGGTGAAGAGATGAAACACGACGCTGTTTCGGGTCATACGACTTGCCCTAGATCAGTTTTCTGCACGCGTCCTGCACTGTTCAACCCCAACGCCGTTTTTCGTAGTTATGGACTGTAACAAGTAGACAACGACGAATTCAAATATCGACATGCTCAGAATCATGGACAGAATAGAGCATGACAACAAAAAGAAGGGATGGAAGCCTGCTCTCAAGAAGCTGTGCACCGTGGATTGTGTACCCCAAAAGAAGGACGGCTTTATCGCCTACGTCTCAAATCTCACAAAGATGGATAAGAGCAAAGTCGAGGAGCTGTGGAACCAGGTAGTGAGTTACAAGGAAAGGCAGCACAAGGACAAACTGGGCTTCAAATGGATGCTTGTCGTCGTTTGTGGGGGTATTCATTCCTAGAAGAAGGTGGAAAAGGAACACGATGCGAAGAAGAGCAAGAAGGACACTACAAAGTCTGAAAAGAAGGAGGGTGAAGTCAAGCTGAGAAAACAAGTGGAGCACCTCATAACCTTGAAGAAGGATGTGTGCGTCTTTGATGCGGATAACCCTTAGACCCTCAAGGATAAGGAGGACCTCAAGAAGTTTGTCGTCGCCTGCATCTCCGCCAAGAATCCCCTCTGCGACACTGCAGAAATCGAGCGGACATTTAGTGTTTTAGTGTGTTCTGTCGGGTGTTTCTCATGGGTAGTACAAGGAGGACGGGTCGAAGTAGCGTAAAGCGGCTCTGCAGCGTGTCTACTCTCCATTGCTTTAGGGACTGTTTGTTTCATACATTTCTTCACTCCAGATGTTGTGGACATTGGCGTCCTTGGAACCGGTGAACGCGGGCTTTCTATCTCTGCTCCCACCGTTGGTTGCACTGGTTTTGGCGTTCATCACGAAGGAGGTGATTACGTCGATTCTGTCCGGTGTTTTTGTGGGAACGATCATATACACGATCAAGAAGCATATGCCGTGGTATAACGCAATTTCGATCGTTATTTCGCTGTTGGTGGAGAAGATGTCGGAGGAGATGGAAATGATCATCTTTATCACGCTTCTGGGTGGTCTCATCATCATCATGAAGGACTCGGGAGGCTCGCGAGCGTACGGTATGTGGGCGATCCAGAGAGTGAAGTCGCGCATTGGTACGGAATTCAGCGCCATGTTTATGTCCTTTCTCTTTTTCGTGGACGACTATTTCAACTGTCTGACGACGAGTACGGTTCTCAAGCCCCTCGCTCGCTCCAACTCGATTTCCATGGAGAAGCTCGCCTTCATCATCCACGCGATTGCGAATAACATCTGCCTCCTCGTTCCCTTCTCGAGCTGGGCTGCTGCGATCGCGTCCAACATCAAAGACGCGGGTCTGTCCGGAGGTCTCTCCGTGTTCATCCGCTGCATTCCCTACAACTTTTACCCTGTGCTGATCATCTTCTTTGTTTTCCTTCTCATCGTGTTTGACGTGGACTATGGCTCCATGCGCCGCTACGAAGAGCTCAGCAAACTGAGAGGCGCAACGCGCGCAAAGGATGCCGAGTCCATCATGACCCCTCGCAATGATGACGAGAAGGAAGGCTCCGTCTGGGACCTGATCGCTCCGATCGTCCTCCTCATCGGCTTCACCTTCCTCTTCATGCTGTGCACAGGAGGCTACTTCACCGACCCCAAACTCTCCATCCTTCAGGCCTTCATGGAAGGCGACGCCGTTCTCTCCCTCAGCATGTCCTGTCTCTCCACGCTCCTCTGCTGCGCGCTGCTCCTCGTCCCCCGCAAGCAGATGTCCTTCAACGCCTTCGTGGAGAGTGTGAAGGAGGGCGCGCAGTACATGGCGCCGACCATCATTATCCTCGCTGTCGCGTGGACGATGAGTGGAGTGACCAACGAGCTCCTGGGCACCGGCGAGTACTTGGGAATGCTGATCACGCGCTTCCGCATCCCCGTTGCACTCCTTCCCACGGTCTTCTTCCTTCTCGTGGCGGTGACCGCATTCGCATTGGGTAATGCGTGGTGCTGCTTCGGTATCTTCATTCCGATCGCTTCCAAGATTTGCACCATCACTTCTCCGGAGTCGCTTGTGCCCACGCTCGCCGCCGTCATGGGCGGTGCCGTCTTTGGCGATCAGGCCTCCCTGCTCTCTGAAACCACGATTCTGCTCGTGTCGACCATGGAGTGCACGATCCAAAGCCACTTCAAGACACAGCTGCCGTATCTGATCACCGTGTTTGCTGTCAGTCTGATTTCGTACATCGTGTGCGGATTTACCAAGAACAACCTCTTGGCCAGCTGGATCGTGGGGCTGTCGACGATGCTGCTGGGCATGGTGGGAATGTACTTCCTCTATCCCCACCTCAAGTCGAGCCAGAAGGACATGTACTACGACAACGAGGACGATATGAAGAAGGGAGTCGTGGATCAGCGAGCCGAGGACGAGTTTGTGAAGTCCTTTATGTACAATGATAGTCTGATTTAAGATGGCGAACTCTAGTTGGTGTTGCTTGATTTCGTTTGTTTTACCAAATCTTTCGGAGCAAAAGCCATTCCACGAAGGAATCTGTCGTCGCGAGCCCTACTCGCACTGTACTCGGGGTTGTCAATTGTCGGATTCCGCCGTGAATCCCCCATTGGGTATTTGCTTTCCATTTTATCATTCATGAGCGAGCTTCAGATATACAGACGGACGTACATTCCTCCCCTCCCCACGATTC
>ERZ1106923.210-NODE-210-length-26216-cov-16.521769_pt1 | contig 26216 bp, 39 predicted proteins | sample MGYA00403657_ERZ1106923 | MGnify/ENA primary metagenome ERZ1106923 (study PRJEB35170, sample SAMEA104062425) | human gut metagenome | biome: human gut; feature: human-associated habitat; material: faeces | place: Denmark | collected 2012-06-19 ...
TTGGAGGGTGTTGTTTCTGCAGGGGTTGTGTTGGAGGGTGTTGTTTCTGCAGGGGCTGTGACTGATGATGGATTTGAGGGAGCTGGATCGGACGGCGCATTCGATGCTGCGCTTACGGGCTCAGCACGTGGAGGCGCGTCTGAAACCGCACTCGACAACGCGCTGGGCACGACGCTGGAAGGTACATCTGAAGGCGCACCACTTACAGGCGCATTTGAAGGCGCAATAGTCTCAGGCACACCGGGCACAGCAGGCGCACTGGACGCAACACTCGGCAACGCTCGCTCAGACGCAGCAGGCACAGACCGTGCGGCTGGCGCTGGCTCCGCAGGCTTGCTCTCACGCGCCACAGACTCAACCTTGTCTGACGCTGCCTTCCGCTTCTCCACGGGCTTTGCCTTCTTCTCAAACCTCTCCTTCTTCTCCGGCTTCTCCACAGACTTCTCCACAGGCTTCGCCTCAGGCTTCTCCACAGACTTCTCCACAGGCTTCTCCACAGGCTTCTCCACAGGCTTCTCCACAGACTTCTTCTCAGACTTCTCCACAGACTTCTCCACAGACTTCTCCACAGGCTTCGCCTCAGGCTTCGCCTTCTTCTCAGACTTCTCCTCAGGCTTCTCCTCCTCCACGCCATCATAATACTCCATCACCACCTCCAACACCTCCGCTGGCTTCGCCTCCTTCTTCACAGACTTCGCCTCCACACCCTTCTTCGCCTTCTCCTTCCGCTTCACACTCTTCTCCTTCTTCACGCTCTCCACACTCTCCACCGCCTTCACACTCTCCACGCGCGGCGGCTCATCCTTCTTCAGCGCCGTCTTGAGGAGGTCTCGGTTCCATATCAGCACCACCCCAAACACCCCAACAATTCTAATCCTCACACACACGCCCTCCTCCTACAGAGTGAAGCCGATCACCTCAATGCGCTCCAGATTCTCGATCGCGAAGCGCAGCAGCGACGGGGACTCCGTCTTGACCCCAGCCGGCACGTGGCCCAGCGTGGGCGTGAGCAGGAGGTTCAGAATGTCCACCTTGTACAGCAACTCGCGCTGGAGGGGAAAAGGCGCGTTGGGGAGGAGTGCCAGGAGGGAGTCGCGCGTCTCGTTAAAACAGGCACTATTTCTACGGGTGAGAGAGAAGGAAAACGGCCACTCTTGACACGAAGTGGTGATGTTCTTTGTAAATGCACAAAGGTTACAGTAGAAAGAGGTTGTGTTACACGAAGAAACGATCGTCGTCAGCTGGTCTGATACGAATTTGGGATACGCCATGTACAATGAAACCACATGCAGCAATCGGTCGATGTTTTTGCTCAAGTACGTGAGCTCGCTTCCGGACAGTCGAGAACTACGGTGAAGAGGAGAATCCGACACTACTAGCGTTTGTTTGCGTACTCCCAGGAATCACTTCCAAAAATGGGCATCTCAAACAAGCGCGACTTCATCCGCAAGGCACCGTCCAGATCCCCGTACGACGCAAGCATGGAGACAAGCTCATAACGGCAGGTCACCACCTTGTTGATCTAGCGCGTTGCGCACACCCCACAAGTCCTACGTTCACCGAAGGGATCGATTCGAGTATCCTGCAAGCAGTATCAAGATCCTTTGTCGCTGCCGTTATGTTTCCACGCTTGAGTTGGATCGAGGAGCGCAGATGGTACCACGACGACCATCGCACGCTCGAGAAAAACGACTACGCTTGACAACACAGTACGGAGCAGTACAGTGGCGATGGGGGTGTGAGCAACTTTCGTATACGTAAACACAGAGTTTAGCACTTCCTCCGCCTTTGAATACTTCCCCCTTTCGAATAAGTCGAAAGCCGTAATCGTTCTCTAGATATAATGGGCCGGACGGCGTCCTCCACATTTGTCAACAACTCGTCCATGTCAAGGTTCGGAGTATCCACGCAAATGACGAGAACACAGCTACGGATGACGCACAGCGGAAATTACGAACATCAAAGGAAAGAAAAACGAATATAACATTAAATATCCAGGTTTCATTCAAAAAAGACAGCAAAGAGAGGAAAGAGAGGAAGATTGTATCCTTTTGTATCCAATATAAGGCACGAGTCAAGTACTACAGGAAACAAACAAGAATTCGATCCTCTCCTATCAAGGAATGATCTATCTTTCGAGATTTCCATCTATTCCATCTCGGGAGTTTCGCTCATTTGCCGTTCGCGTCGGTCATTGGACGCACAGCTTACTCTAGGGTTGGATAGAAAACAGCGTCAAAGCAACAACGAATACAACTACTCCAACTTCTCTTCTACACATCACACGCCCACTCAAATCGCACTGTTCGCTTGGCACTGCGCCACAATACGCTCTGCTCTCGTCTCCATTTCGTCGTCAATCGACCTAAAGGAGAGGCCCTTCGAAAAGTAGCAGAACGAAAGCACGAAAGAAACGGCGAGCACGATACTCAGCACGAAGAGGACTAACAACAACAAACTCTACACCTCATACTCTGCAGCGAGGCTCACATTACTGGCCACGCGCGAACAATTGAAGGTCTCGAGATCTCCGATCAGATTCATCATCTCCTGCGAACGGTTCTGCAAACGGTCCTCACTGACTGCAGACTGCAGTCCCTCTATCGTGCTGTTCAAGCACGTCCCAGAGAGCGAAGGGAAGGCGACCTACGCGTCACGACACATCCGCACACGCACCGTCGCATTCACGAGCACGACGAGCAGCGCATCCGCCGCCAAAAAGAGAGCCTGCATGCGACTGCTCGTCTGCTCCTTCAGCAGCACGATGTCCTCCACTCCCTTCTGCCGCTCGCAACACTCCATCCACGCGTTCTTCAGCTTCTGGTTCAGCTCCGCGTAGTCCGGGTTCGCCACCGTCCGCAGGATAAAGCCCACGCCATCGCCGTCCCCGCGGGGATCGCACACTCTATCGATGGTGCTGTTGCCGCCAACTACACGTGAGGGAGGCGGAGAGACCTCACAGCTATCCTTGTACGGCGAGGAAACGATGATCGCCTGCAACCGATCGTAGGAGCCTATGTACTGCAGAGTGGCGGCGGCTTGAACAGACTCCAGACGCGGCTTGATCGCCTAGACTGATGAGACGAGGAAGGGCACTACGTAGTAGATCTGAGTCAAACTCTCGGGCAGCATGTTGATCACCTCTCTGTCTCCGTCGCTGTAGGGCCACGGCGTCATGAAGGAGTAGAACGACTGGTAAAACGGGACGTCGAGGAGCAGCGACCTGTGGTGGATGAAACGCCCGACTAGGGGTCATCGTCGCGTCTCCGCCACTACTCGATGCCTGGATCGTTGGCGCGGTTCCCGCATCGGTGAAGGGGATGGTGTGGACGAAGGTGCAGACTGTGGGTGACTCTCGGCAGCATGACTCACTTGAAAGGCTCAGCTTGTACACGGGGAGGATGCCCGCCAGCAGGAAACAGTACACGAACGAGAGGATGATCGCCGGCGCCGTCATGACGTGCAGCGGCCAGATGGCTCCTCCTCGCTCCAGCAGCACGACCGATTTGAACACGAGGTACAGCAGCGAGAGGAAGAGCACCAAAAACGGGAGGAAAACGGTCAGAATGTCGGCTTGCGTGTCGAGGATGGGCGTAGAGAAGGAGAAGAGAAACCTACGCGTTAGCGTTCCGACACACACCCACTTCAGCGGCGGAGCGACGTGGTGCTTGAGCCACTTCAGGAACGACGCATAGGCCTGGTCGTACTGACTACGGCTGACACAGAGCGCGGACGCAAACACGTAGGTCTCCATCTCCGTGGCCAGATCCTGCAAGGCCGTCGTCAGGATCGTCTCGTACAGCGTTGTCTACGTGCCACAGAGGAGGGATCGCGTACGCTGGAATCGTAGGTGGAGAGAGTGGATTGCCACGTGGCTTGCTGGGAATCCATGAACTCGGTAATCTCTGCGCAGACGGCGCAGGGAAAGCAGCCCGCGTGGCAGACACTGAGAGTGATGGAGAGAGGGAGAACGTACCGGGGAAAGGAGGAGCGCTGAAAGAGGGAGTAGACGCCCTTCCACGACGCGTCGAACTAAACGTCACGAGAAAGCACAGTCGCCACCGTCCGAAACGAGGCGGAGAAGGACTGCAATACGCTCGTGTTGCTGTGTTGCCTACGCGTTAGATATAGCGAAGAGACTCACCGCAGGCACAGAGAGGCATTCCGGACAAGCTCGTACTCGCTCCGCTCCAACGCAAGGACACGATTGCTTATCGCCTGGAGGGACTGGATGGACTGAACCGTCTTGTTGACCTGGTCGTTTTGCATGTAACGCAACCCCTGGGGTCAAAGAAGCCACAGGGGAGGGAATGGGGATATCATCAGATAGCCGTTCGTGCTTGTGGACGTGATAAGGAATAGGAAACCGGCAACGCAGCTGACCAGGAACAGCGCGTACTTCTCCACGGAAGAGTAACCCGTGATGTTCCTCCGCCGGTCCGAGTACTCGCTCATCTACGCGGTGAGCGTGTATCGATGCACCGCACCCATTCAGAACTGCCGAGCAGCAGGCGTCCAAACACGGCGAGCAGAATAACGAGCAGGATGCACCCCAGTACCGTGTACATGGAAAAATAGGAAAAGAGGCACTTGAACTAGGGTGAAGAGGACGCAATGAGCAAGTACATTGTTCCCGCCCTCCGTCAGGCACACGAACGTAGAGCGCGTGTTCTCGATGTAGTTGTACGTTGTATCGAATCCGGACAGCAACTACAGTCAATGACCGCTCTCGCTCCTACGTTCGTGAGATACCGCCGATTCACCAGGTTGGAGACGCGAATGGCCTGCTGCTCCCAATACGGAACACGAGCACTGACAACACTACCGCTGATGCGCTCATAAAGTAGTTACATGGACAAGATCAGCAGTGCGCATGCGAACTGCTTCGCCATAGCCATCGACTCTGCCTCGATCACGACAATGTGTTTGAGCGGAATAGGGCAGAATTCCCGCGGGAGTCTAATTTGGAGGAATATCTCAGTAGCCGCAATGAGTTCCTGGGAGCATCCATCGACCGTGGCGGATCTGATCAATTTCCCGCCTCTCTACTCGTACGGCATGCTGAATGAGTCCGACTCTAGCATCCAGGTCCCCGAGAACCGAGAAGCGCAGTACCGCATATGGACCGACATTGTGATTGCGTACGCGCTAAAGGAAAAGACGTGGTCCATTTCGCTACAGGAGTGCCCCATCTTTCGACGTCAAAGCATAAACCGTATGTTCGTCGGATTCGTTTCAGCGTAGGAGAAGCTCCGTTGGAGTTGCGCAAAGAGATCATCGAGTTTATGAAGGCAAACGGTCGTGCTCCTATCCGTCTGTGACCCGTAGGCAGAGCGCTGTGGATCGGATCGTCGCAGCGGTCACAGGCCTACGTTCTTCGCGACTCGGTCGACTCCTGGGGAGATAAGATGGTCAACTGTGTAGGGTGTGCTGTACGTTTTACGATGCCTAGCTGAGGGAGAAAGCGATCACGAACCCGGTTCAGGCGCACGAGCTGGTGGAGAGCGTCGATTTCGCCCACGAGGGTTTGCGTGTAGTGGGTCGTGTGAGACGTAGAGTTTTACGGAATGCCGGTGGAGCTCATGGAAATGCTCCTCCAGAGGGCCGCGGAGAAGGGAAAGGTGGGTTTCGACGCGATTGTCTCATCGCTAGTTGGTGTCGTTCAAGATGGGGCTGGATGTGAGTTACAAACTGATCATGTGAAATAGAGCGTGCTTGTTGCCACAAACAGGAGCACAGAAAGCGGGATAGAAGGAATGGAGAACGCCACTAAAGAAGGCATAGCTCCAGAAAAACATTAGCTCAGCACAGAGTACTTTCTCGAGCTTCCTGTGTAGCGATCAAGCGAAAGAGGGGTTAAAACAGCGGATGCGATGAACGTGTGATCCGAAGAGTCGGACACACACGCTATCCATCGGGCTTGGGGGATAATTGACAGAACGTCTTCTGATAAACAATTATCCGCGTGGAGCAAAGGCAACATGTTAAAGGAATTGTTATAAGGGGATACAAACGCGTTGAACGTTTGCCGCTTCCCCTGTTCAGCAGACCGATCACTCTTCTCGCGTTTTGACAAGGGAACGTTCGATAGAGTCGCTACGAGTGAAGAACGCACCTCTCTCCCCACAATAATACTTCAGACGCTTCTTGTACCGGCAAGGAAGGCACGTTTTGTAAAAGAAGGTGGATTGCTCGTTCTTGAAAAGGTGGGAAGGAAGGACGAGCTTGCACGAGCTACACTTGCGGACCTTTGTGTCGAAATCCATTCCAACAAGGAATTATTGCGGAAGGAAGAACAATGATGACGTCTTCTTGCCAGAGCAGTTGGGCGTTTCGTCTGAGAAACTCGTTCATCCAATCGCCCGCGGACAACTGCCGTGCTCATTGCTCCCTTGCGGTCGGAAAATGAGGAGAAAACGCATGAAATCTGGATCCATTCAGTCTATGAAGAGAGGACGACGAGAAACCGAGTTTCTCTCCACATGATGACGCAACAAACAGAAAACGCCATAAGATACACTTACACATCAATGGATGCGACGGAATGCTCGGTGAACTTGTGCGACTGCATGTGGCGGTTCAGTTCGGACTGAGACACGTAGCACTACTCGTCAGCGACGCCTCTCACCACCACCTTATCGCAGTTGGGGTACTGACAAGCAAATGGCTTGTTGTCCGAGTGCACACGCAGCTTGTGGATCTTCAAGTCCGTCCTCCTCACAAAAGCCTTCTCACATCCAGGCACATCGCATTTATACTTCTTGTCAATCTACCCTCAACCCCCTCCGCCAATGCTACCTGGTGATGACTCTTAATGTGCAGCTTCAAGCCTCCGGGCGTCGAGTACTTCTTGGTGCAGCCGGGGAACGGGCACACGTGCGACTACGCGTTACGCCTCGCGATGCAGCACTACGTTCGGCGTGCGCTTGTGGATCTGCATGTGCTGCTTGAGGTGCTGCTGGTCGTAGAACCGCTTCCCGCAGTTCGGCTCCGTGCACACGAAGTTGCGTGGCCGGTTGACCTCGTGCGTGCGCATGTGCACGTTCAGGTTGCTCTTCCAGTTGAACACTCTAAGCGTCACCGCCGCTGAAAGCCCCGACTTGTTGCAGCCGGGATACGTGCACTTGTACTGCGATGACCTAATCGTTAACAGCAGCGCGAAGAACGCACCCGTGAGGCGATATGATGGACTCCGACGACAGCGGGTAGCTGTCCACGCTGATAAACGCCGGATCGTTCTTGTCGTACAGCATCTACCCCTCAGCCCCCTCCGCCGCGCATACCGCTATATCCGTTGTCGTCATGTCCGTGACGGCGCTGCGAAGAACATCGATCGTCGTCTTCAGGTCGCAATCATTCAGGTTCAGGAAGAACAGGCACAGCTGCTTCACGTTGTGCTCGGAGAACAGCATCTGCAGCGTCCGGTTGCTGCCCTGGCTCCCGGTCAGGCGCAGGAGAGAATTGCCGCCGAGATCGTAGCCCTTCTCGATGTCGCGACGCACGCGGTTGTACTGCTGGTCCTCGTCCTTCTTCCGCTTCTTGTCCTCGTTCGCCTGCCATCTCACCACAATGCGCAATTCCCACCTCATTCACGTACGGCTGCTTCTCCTCGGGAGACATGCCCTTCCAGCGCTTCGCGATCTCCCGGAAGATGTCGCTCTGCTTCGGCTGCCCCGTCATGCTGCTCTTCACCTCATTGAAGCTGTCCGTGACACATTCATTCATGGACTACACTTTGCGACTGAAGCACGCGTACGCGCTCATCAAACGCTTCGGGGGCTTCAGACTGAAGTTCGTCGCCGGCAACTGGATTCCGCTGTACTCCGTCGAGTTCACGTACTCCTGGCTCTCCTGGATGTTGTCCATCGGCTACGCCTCACACCGGACTGACACAACGACGATCATCCCCATCGACATATCGGTTTGGTGGTAGGGCAGGGAATCGTTCTACCCGTCACTCTCCTCGACCGCGCCTCACGGTGATGTAGGAGTAGGCGACCATGGTGGAGTTCATGCCGCCCGACAATCCTCCCTCCCCGCCCATGCTCTGCGTGACGCCGCTGTCCGAGTAGGATATGATATTCATGGGCGCGGCTTGCGGCTGAACCGCCACGACATTGTTACGGGTGGAATTCATTCCGCTGTTCATCCCTATCGGCATCGACGGCGGCACTACTCGTATCAGAATCGTCGGCCGTCCAACTTACTCATAAAGGGCATTTGATCGGGCATAACCACGACGTGCTCTAAACCAGCGTTAGGACCCGTAAAAGCGTGCGCGCATATCAACCCTCACAACATACCCGCTGTATTACCGGCACTTTGTAGTTGTTGCTGGAGAATCGAATTCATGTTTGAGGAGCTCGGATGCATGCTTTTCCTTCACGACAAACACTTCCCTGGGGACGAGAATTCAAAACAACACGCGATTTGAAAGGATTGAACAGGATGAATGATTGGACGGTTGAAACTCCCGCGTGGAGGAAAGGGCGTTTTCCCTCGCTTCATGCAACAAACAGCGCACGTCACTTGTCCGCATACCAAAACAAACTATCGGGGTCCTCGTTGTCGAGAAGGTGCCAGTTGAAAAAGGGAGCCGCGTAAGGAGCGGCCGCCTGCTGGAACTCCTCCTGGCTCATCACCAGCTTGGAGTGTCTGTACGTCTCCGTGCACTTCCCGGGATTGTACACGGTGCGCACCTTCGTCGTGTACTGGTTGTTGTTCCCGTTCATCAGCACGCACTGGTTCTCGCCGCCGTGAATGAAGCGCACGCGGCCGTTCACCAGCACCGATGTGCGGTAGCAATTCGCCGTCCCCAGGAACTCGCCCATCTCGTTCGCCCCGTGCATCGCAAAGAACCAGTTGTTACTCAGCCACCGGAACTTCAGTCCCTCCTCGCGCATGCGCAGCGTGGTGCGGTGCATCGGGTGTTGGTCGTCTCCCGCCAACTCCTCGCCGTTCATCTGCTTCGTCACCTCCGCCCAGTACCGCTTCGTCATGTCCGTGCGCCGCGTGAATACCGCGAACCCCGACGTCACCCACGCGTTCAGCAGTCGCGTGGAGTAGCTCAGCTCCACATCGGAGCGCTCGAAGAGGTCGAACGCCTCCTCCGCGTCCTGCGGGCTGCAGAACAGCACGTGCGCGTCCATCACGAGCGAGACGGTGAAGGGCGGCTCCATGTTGTAGAGCACGCGCGTGAGGAACTGCGACGAGGTGGTGCGCAGAATGTCGTTGGGGTGCACGGGCACCACCACGTCGAGCAGGCGGAACAGTTCCAGCTTCAAGTCGCAGTTGGTCACCAGCGCGACCTGCGTCTACTCCTCACAGCACATCCACACACCTACGCGAGGCGACATGGCCTTCAGGCGGCGGGTGTAGCGCAGCGTCTCCGTGATGTACTTGGAGTCCTGCGCGCAGACGTCGCTGGAGTACACATAGAACACGATGCCGCGCGGACCCACCACGGGGATCTGCAGGTCGTAGTTCTGCATCACGGCGATCCTCCTCTCGTAGAGCGGGTACACGTACGGCGTGTGCACGCCCTCCTGCGGGGCGGTGTAGTAGTAGGGATAGAGCGCCAGCTCGGGGTCGGTGCGGTAGCGGTTGGCTAGGCGTGAGGGAGGGGAGGGGGGCGAACTCTCGTCGAGGAGGTGTTTGAAGCGGGAGGGGATCCAGTTGGCTAGGCGTGAGGGAGGGGAGGAGGGGGCACAGTGGGGGGGTTGTTGTTGGGTTTGAGAATTGAGTTGGGGTTGTTGTGGTTCAGCTTGAGAGTTGAGTTGTTGAGAGTTGAATTGTTGCTGAGTTTGAGAGTTGAACTGCTGTTGTTGAGAGTTGAACTGCTGTTGTTGAGAGTTGAACTGCTGCTGAGCTTGAGAGTAAAGCGGCTGCGCCTGGGACTGGGAATACAGCTGTTGCGGCTGCTGAATCAGCTGCGGCTGCTGGAACTGCGTCCGGGAATAAAACTGCTGCGGCTGCTGGAATGACTGCGACTGCTGCAACGACTGCGCTTGCGTGTACAGTGGCTGCTGCAACGACTGCGACTGCTGCAACGACTGCGGCTGCTGCAACGACTGCGACTGCTGCAACGACTGCGACTGCTGCAACGACTGCGACTGCTGCAACTGGTTCTGCAAGTACATCTGCTGCTGAGAATAAAACGGCTGGGACTGAGCGCCCTGGAAGTACTGCTGCGACTGCATCTGCTGGAAGATAGACTGTGCATTTCCAAATCCGCTCTGAACACTCTGGCTTTCTTGGGGTCGAGAAACACCATCACGACTCATCTCAGCAGGACGATTCTCCTCGAATTGCGGCTTCTCCATCTCAGCATCCGAAGAGGACGGGAGCGGAGTTTCTTCCGTTTTCAACTCTCCTTGAGTTGGAAGCCCCACACTCTCCGAAACTGGCGCCGAATCCCCTCTAAAGATAGAACGGTCTCCACGGTTGCGCAATCCACCTCGCAACACGTATTCGCGGAAAGAAGTCAAGTCCTCTTTCCTCACGTGTGCCACTCCACCGAACACAGAATGGTCATTTTGACGAACGCGTAACGAAACGCTCTGCTCACCACGGAACAAATCACGACTCTCCTCGGAAGATGGAAGAAGAGTGTCGTTCCTACCGCAGTTCTCTACACTATCACATGGAAGAAACCGTCCCAACTCCTCAGTTGCATAAAGGAAGGAAACGGCTTCATATACGCTGATTGATTCGTTTGGAACACATTGTACGCCACACACAGCGCAATACAGAGAAGTAGGATGCGGACCAACACGGTCCAAAGAGATGAACAGAAAGACTAGCCGTTACTCGAACGCACGCAATACTCATACTCCTCTCATTATACCCGCATTCAAAAACGAGGAAGCGAAAACAGGAAATGATGTCCGTTCCGAGGCAATGGGCGCCGAAAAATGCAGCTCTTCACCCTCTATCATTTGCGATACCCTCCTTCCCTTCCCTCACAATCGATTGTGTTTCTCCCATTTCCACTTCCTTCCTACTAGATGTGCCCTTCTACCAACAACCCAAGTGCAAACCAACGCAACCCCTCTCGACTCATGGAATCCCAACTCCAAACCGGTCCCCCGCGGTTATCGCCCTATTCCCGTGAGTCACCCGACTCAGGTCAGAATACAAAATGGAGACGATATCCAAGACCTCCTTCTGACTCCTGACAATCGGCCTCTTCCTGTGCAACTGGACGAACGGATTCTGCGATTCGATTCGCTCTGTCACCTACTCCATGATGAAGACCGACGTTCCCCTGTCCTACTCGCAGTACGGAAGTCTCCAGAGCTTAGGTCTCTTTTCCTACGTCATCTGGGCCTTTTCGGCTGCCTCCCTACTCGACTCGGTGGGTTACAAGCTGACCTTCATTGTTTCGATTGTCGCTTCCATCCTCGGTAACTTCCTCACCATCACCTCCAAGAAATACGTGCTGATCATGGTTTCCCAGTTCTTCGCCACCTCTCTGCTGGGCGTCCTCGACGACTGCCCCACCTCGCTGGCGGTGATTCTGTTCACCAAGCACTCGGGCGCTCTCTTCTGTATCATGTCTGGCATCTACGGTTTGGGCGCGTTTGTGGGTCCTCTGTTCGCGAAGTGGATCATGGACGCGTACCCCCAGTACTCGTACCGCGGAATCTACGTGGCTATGAACATCCCCATCGCCATTGTTCTCCTCTTCCTCATCTTCATCCCCTTCGTCATCAACCACCCGAGAAAGAAGGAAGATGCGGACAAGGAGCACATGTCCGTCTGGAAGTGCATCAAGTCGCCCATGATCTGGTACTGCGGTCTCATGCTCATCATGATGACCACGGCCGAGCGTGGCACCCTGCTCTGGGGCAGCGTGTACGTCAAGGAGGTCCTGCACCTCACCGAAGACGATGGCGCGCTTCTCAACTCGCGCTTCTATTTCTGCTTCATGGTCTCGCGTTTCGTCGGTGGTTTCGTCACTGACTGGCTCGGCCCCTTCCTCATGGAGTACATCATCATTCCCGCGGGAATCGTCGTGTACATCATCGGCTTCGCTCTCGGCACGAAGGGTCTGTGGGTGCTTCCGCTCGTCGGAATCTTCGTCTCGCTGTACTTCCCCACCTTCATCGTGAGTACTTCGCGCTACTGGGGTGATGATTGCGCCATTCCCGTCGCCTGCATCCTTCCCATCCAGTGTTTGATCGGCGTTGTTATCCAGATCATTCTCGGTAACGTGAATGAGCATTTCGGACCGCAGTACGCGTACTGGGCGTCGGTGCCCGCTGCTGCCATCGCGCTGCTTATGTTCATTTTCTACCACATTCAGGCTATCAAGAGGGAGAAGGAGAGAGAGTCCTTGCTCAACAAGGAACAGACTGCCGTTTGTCGTGTTTGTTAGAACAAAGATACCGCAATAGGGTACTAAAACTTGCAGCAGCAAAACGACTCCTTCTTCTCGTTGAAGTCCTTGATGTCGATTACACCCGGACTGTATCTGTCTTTCACTCCAATCCCGCATCCCTACATTGTCTTTCGGAAGGAGTGGCGCAGTCCCACTTCCACGGCCGCCAACACCGCCTCCTCGACGCCATCGCCCGTCTTCGCGCTCGTGTCAAACAGCAACTACCACGGTCATTCACGGACAATTCCACTACTTTGGCGGGGATACTGTTGTTGTTGCACCACTCGGACGCGTTCTCAATCGAAACCTCCCGGGACTGCACCAAGTCCGTCTTCGTTCCAACGACGACGAAGGGAAGGTCCTCGCGGTAGTTGAAGTCGATCTGAAGCAAAAACTCGCTCTTCCACATCCCCAAACTGCTGAGCGACTGGCTGTTCGTCGTATCGTACACAAGAATGCACGCGTCGGCCCCTCGGTAAAAGCTCCCACTCAGACTCTGAAACCGCTCCTGCCCCGCTGTATCCCAGAACTATGAAGAATCAGATTTCGGAGTTAAAAGAGCAAACCTGCAGCTCTATCCGAGAATCCTTGTAGTCGATCGTTTTTGAAACAAAAGTCGCACCGATCGTGGTGCAGTAGTCGTTGCTAAATGAATTCTTTATGAACCGCCTCAGGAACGCAGTCTTTCCCGAACTACCCGTCACCACGCTGTTGCACACAAAACCCTGACTCCCCGATTATGATGATCTTCAGAAACTGTCTATCGGTCGATGGAGGATCCATTAAGTGAGGATCGTTCTCGTGTTGGCGAAGCACCACAATCCATTATTCTGCATACCGCAGTGACGTTTAAAGCACACAACGACAGTGCCACTCTATTCTATCATGGACACCATTCGGCTCGCAAAAGAGAGAGCGCTGAAGAAGATGGATCAGAGGAAGGAAACGATCATCAACAGAATCGAAAACAATGATGTGAGTCGTCCTTTTCCCGTTTCATGCATAGCCCTTTTCCATATCATCTAGCACACAAAACAAGAGAGTTACTGCCGTCGTAGATCAGCCTGATGACTAGAACGCGCCATCCGCATCCAGCGTGCCCAACATATACAGCAGAAGCAAGGCCAACAAAGTGGGACTCGATTACGCGTTATCGATTTGCGATTATACGCGTCCTGCCAACGATACTGTCACTTCACTCTCCTTGTCCAGTGCGTGTAGTGTCGTGAGTTCACGCATAGGAAAGCTCCTCACGGACCAAGGGCTGAGGATGATTTGCACGTACATCTCGTTTGGCTTCTATCCCCACTTAACGGCAATGGACCTCGATGGTATTGTTGCACCCAGTCCCCTCAGGGATAGAGAATCTGCTCACCGACATCTCGCTATCCTATCTCTCCGAGATCATCGAGGGAGGCATGTGTCCCGAGCTCCGCGCCATCGATCTCAGCCGTTTCGCCTCCCTGTTGGACTCACCCTTAGTGAACTACATAAACCGCACCACGTCGCTCTGCTTCAACGAGTTCTGCTCGCAACACAGCATCACGCTCACCGACGGGGGGCACCCCAACTTCTCGCTCTCCTCCACCATCCCCTTCACGCAGCCGCCAGTGCTCATATACCGCGTCATTTCCAAGATGGAGGCCCAAGATCAATCGTGCTACCACTACTCCGACTTCGCCACCATGGGCAAGTGGTGCGCGGACGACGGGCGACCGATCATCGGAGTGCAGCTGTTCTACTACGGAAGGGGGAACATCACGGCGCGGCTGCGCAACGCGCGGGACGAGGAATGCTGCGGGAACGGCGACTGCGGCGACCTGATCGTGTCGACGGGCATGCTTCCCGTCACGAGCGTGGAGTTCGGGTACAAGGACGTGCCGTTCTCGGTTGTGGGAATGACGAATGCGGCGAATGGCGTGGTTGTGGAGTTGCGTGTGTGTCTGGTGGCGAATCCTTGACGTATTTTCTCGAACAAGCGAGTTGTTGTTGTGTTCCTTGAATGGATAATTTATCACCCTTTTGGGATGAACAACTCATCACCTCTTCAAATGACTACCCCAACACTCTTCTTTGATAAACAACTCGAATGAACAACAAACACCCCCAAACACTGAAACTACTTGAAAACAAGATAATAAATGACAAAGCCCTCACTCGTAATAGTCCTCGCACATGTCCACGTCCGAATACTCGCTCACCGACGCGCTCGCGTAGGACTGCCCGTCGCCGTCCATCTCCTCCACGCCCTCCTGCTCCATCTCCGCGTTGTCCCTCTCCTCCTGCAGCTCGTGCGCGTACGACCCCACGTACGAGAACCCCTACCCGTCACGCCTCGTCGCCTCGCCCACCGGGAACGCGATCTCCTCCGTGCACGGACGGTTATACGACGAGGGACTCACGATCGGCAGGTTCGTGAACTCCGCCGAGAACATCGACGTGTCCAGCTTGTCCTTCACCTCCGGCATGTACGGCACCGGCAGCTCCTTCCGGTACAGCTTGTCCCAGTCGATCGACTTGAAGAACGGGTGACTCTTCACCGCCGCCGCGTCGCTCTTGTCGCCGCCCAGACGCTGCTTCGGGTCCTTCTGCAGCAACTACGCCTCACGCACGTCACCCACGCCCACCTTCTGCAAAATGTCCGCCGTCTCGGGACTCAGGTTCGGCGGAATCTCCACGTTCGACCGCTTGATCTTGTTGAACAGACGCTCCTGGTCGCGGCTGTAGAATGGCGGCTACGCGTCAACACTTCCCGCCAACTCCACCCAGCCCGTCAGCATCTCGTACAGCAGCGCGCCCAGGCTCCACCAATCCACCGCCTGCCCGTGACCCGAGCGGTTCAGGATCTCGGGCGCCAGGTACTCGGGCGTGCCGCAGAACGACTGCGCGCCTCGGTCCGCCTGGCTAATTCCCTCCTTGGAGAGCCCGAAGTCGGTCAGGCGCACGTGACCCTCCTCCGTCAGCAGGACGTTCTCCGGCTTCAGATCGCTACATGTGAGGTCACGCCGTGTCGCCCACCGGTACACGATGCCCATCTTGTGGAGGTGCTCCAGCGCCAGCGTGATCTCCGCCGCGTAGAAGCGCGCGCGCTCCTCACTGAACTTCTTGGCGCGCCCGAGGTGGTAGAACAACTCGCCGCCCGGACAGTAGTCCAGCACGAAGTACAGCTTGTCCTTCTACGCGTGAGGGAGAGGAGGAGGTCAGACTGTCTGGAAGGCGTACTTCATGCCGACGATGAAGGGATGATCGATCTTGCCGAGAATGTTGCGCTCCGTCTTGGTGTGCTCGATCTGGTTCTTCTTCTTGATCACCGCCTTGTTCAGCACCTTCATCGCGTAGATCTCGCTCTCGCCGTGCTTGCGCACCTGGAACACCTTCCCGAAGCTGCCCTTCCCGATCACCTTCAGGATCTCGAAGTCGCTGACGGTCACCGTCGAGTTGGCCAGCTCGGGGTACTCATTGCGGTAATACGCGTCATCGCCGCTTCCGGGGGATTTGGCGTCGAAGGATTCGTTATCGCTGAGGAACGAGAAGTCGATTTCCTGAATACCGCTTGGAGGACGCTATGAGTGAAAACAAACGAGCACGCGCACATTCGCCTCCGCTCGCATGAATTCTTGAAAGGCATTCACGTGCTGGACATACTCGTTCTCCATGATCTACACATTGCACAGAGGAGGGGCATTTACGGCGTGAAGCCAGTTTTCGAGGAGAATACGAATCGAATTGATCCCCTCCAGCGTCGACGAGTCGATGTACTGTGTGTTCGGAAAAGGAGGCAGGTTCGGCACATTGGCTTGAACCAGCTGCATCTCAGGATATAGACCCCATTTCCTACCATATTCTTGAGGATTTGAAACGCCGAGAAGGTTCGATACACCGTCCAGGTCACGTTGCAGGCAGTCACCTCCACAGCGTACAGCTACGAGAGCAGTTAGCGATTCCGAGTGCGATCCGCGCCACTTACAATATTATCGACGTTGTAATGCACAGGCACGATGTAGCAATGCCGTATAAACGTCGTCGCTCTTTGTTGAGACATAACGATTCTTCACAAAAAGAAGGCAAAAGGCAAACTAAAACCCGACACCCAATGTCAAAGACTAACGTCTATTTGAACCTAAAAGACTCGCGCACCAAAAATCGTTCCTCCAATCAGCGCGCTACACGACTTCGCGCTTCTCCTTTCCGTTCTTCTCAAAGATTCGACGTCCCCGAAGTGCGTGCATCCCATGTGGCACAATCTTCGCGCCGATCACTCCATCCCATCCAAAACGCGCTAGTCTCTCTGCATAGTGGTTGTCGCTTTATATCCACTCCACCCTCTCCTCTCCCTGACGATTCGTCATTCTTCAGTGTGGGCCCACGAATCGGCGAATAACCGTGATTCTCGCATCGACTCCGCTTTTGCTCCACTGACAGATTAATCTTCACCTGGATACACGTTCACCGTTTTTTCGTTCATCCAACAACCCATCCACAATGATTTCTGACGAACTTCGAGCTACCATTGCAAAGTACGACCAGTCCCACATCCTGAAGTACTACGACGAAGGCGCTTTGTCGGAGGAGGAAAAGGAGAAGCTGGAGAATCAGGTTCGCGCTTTTGGAGGTTCTGCTAAGCGCTAGTTGAACAAGATCGACTTCGCTCGTCTGGACAAGATCTACAAGGTCTCCGTGAACCAGACGGCTGCTTCGAGCAGTGATGCGAAGCTGGATCCCCCAGACAACGTGCCTTCTTCTCTTCCTTTTCATGCTAGGTTACCTATGCCGAGAGGATGACTGCGGAGGAGAAGGAGCAGTGCGACGCGACCACCCTCGATGCCATCGCCAAGGGAGAGGTCGGTCTCCTGCTGATGGCTGGAGGCCAGGGAACCCGTCTCGGCTGCTCGGGTCCGAAGGGAGAGTACGACATCGGCCTGCTGTCGCACAAGCCGCTTTTCCGCTTGGAGGCGGACCGCATTCTTCGCATGGAGGAGCGTGCTTCGCTCAAGAGCGGAACGAGTGCGCATTCTTCTGTCGAGTGACGATTAGAGTGCATCATCCCCTGGTACGTCATGACAAGTCCCATGACCCACGAGGACACGCTGAAGTATATCCTTTCGTGATCCGTCCCATTTCCCTTCATTCTCACTCTACGCGAATCATCACTACTTCGGCTTGCAGCCTGAGCAGGTCATCTTCTTCTCTCAGGGCACGCTCCCCTGCATGGACAACGACGGCCACATCATCATGTCCTCTCCCTCCGAAGTACCTCTCTCCCTCCCCCCTCACGCACAGATCTCCACCGCCCCCGACGGCAACGGCGGCCTGTTCATGGCTCTCCACAAGAGCGCCGTCACCATCAACGGCGTGGAGGACACGACCACCTGCGTGCTGGACAACATGGTGGCGCGCGGCGTGAAGTACCTCCAGATCTACGGCGTGGATAATGCCGCGGTTCGCGTAGGGTCAGTGAAACTCCCTCAGGGTTAGATTCCCGATCCGGTGATGTTCGGCCTGTTCATTCGCGAGGGCGACGACGCGGGCAACAAGTGCGTGGCGAAGAACGGCCCTCACGAGAGGGTCGGAATTGTGTGCAAGAAGGAGGGCAGATACAACGTGGTGGAGTACTCCGAACTGAGCGAAACCGTCGCCACCATGCGACACGAGAACGGGGATCTCGTGTTCAGCGCGGGTTTCATCTGCAACCTGTACTACACCGTGGACTTCCTCCGCACCAAGTGCTGTCCGGAGAAGCTCCCGCTGCTCTACCACATCGCGCACAAGGCGATCCCGTACTACGACGCGGCGCAGAAGACGATGGTGAAGCCGAAGCAGCCCAACGGCGTGAAGATGGAGTCGTTCATTTTCGACGTGTTCCCGTTCTCCGAGAAGATGGGGTGCGTGATGGTGCCTCGCTGCGAGTTCACGCCCGTGAAGAACTCCAACGGTGGGCGTGTTGAGAGGGAGTCATGATTAGACGCCGGATTCGACTGCCCCGACTCGGCGCGCACCACGATGACGACGATGTTCTCCGACTGGCTGAAGGCTGTGGGTTGCGAGTTGGAGGGAACGGTGGATTCGTTCAATCTGGATGTGAGTGTGGAGGGGGCTGTTGAGGACTAGATTTCTGGGCTGGTCAGTTTTAGCGGTGAGAACTTGGAGCGCCTGCACGGAATGAAGCTCCAGCTTCCCTGTTTTATTTGTCACAAGAAGGAGGCGAGCGAGGAGGAGCTGAAGAGTGCAACGATGCTTTCCGACAGCGTTGCTCTTGTGAAGAAGGAATTCAACGAGTACGTTTTCCTGTTGACTGTTTGTTTTACGCAGAATCACGGGAAATGCAGTTTCCCCGTTTCCCCTTTTCATTGTGCTGCGTTCTGCACTAACAGCCATCGGGATCGCGAAGAGGGCACTCCTTTCTCCTTTCGTTGCGTAGTATTGTCGATCTATGTTTGCTTTCTCTCGAGGTAGTCGCCGTTCCCCCCTTTTCACAGTAGGTTTGGCGAAATCGTTTGCCTGCTTTGGAAAATGCACGCCAGCAGCGTCCGTCTTCCTTAAGCAAGCGCAGAACACTTTCACTCGATCCTTTTTCAACGGCTTTGGCGGTTACGCCGGAAACATGGGATGCCGAGGAAACCCTGTCGATAAGAAGTACTACGATTTGCTCGAAGTGAAGCCAGACGCGTCGGCGGACGATATCAAGAAGGCCTTCAGAAAGATGGCTATGAAGCACCACCCGGATCGCGGCGGCAACATCGAGATGGTAGGTCAGTGCGGTTTCCGCTAACGCGCAGTTCAAGCAGGTGAAGGAGGCTTACGACGTGCTTTCCAGCGAGGACAAGCGCCAGATCTACGACCAGCTCGGACCCGACGGTCTCCAGCAGTCCGGCGATGCGACGGACTACTCCAACTACGCCGATCTGAACGACATTTTCGAATCCATCTTCGGCGCGGGAGCTGGCGGTTTTAGCCAACGCCAGACGCGGACGGAGGACATGGTGCAGCGATTGCCGCTGACGCTCGAGGAGCTGTACTCCGGAGCGAAGAAGGACTTCACGGTGATGCGCAACAAGATTTGCGCCGAGTGCAAGGGGTATTGTCTGTTTTGGTGCGTGAGCGCGTAGCGTGGGAACGACGAAGCCGAACGCGGTGAAGCGCTGTCCTCGCTGCAACGGCAAGGGCTTCGTGATGCAGACGACGATGATGATGGGCATGATGGCGCAGACGCAGTCGGTGTGTCCCGAGTGCGGCGGCGAGGGCAGCAGCATCAGCAGCAAGGACAAGTGCAAGTCCTGCCACGGCAAGAAGGTGAAACGCGAGAAGGAGGCGATGTCGGTCACCATCAAACCGGGCATGGACCACGGTCAAAAGATTGTGCTGCGGGGGGCAGCCGATCAGGACCCGCACATGGAGACGGGCGACATCGTGTTCTACATTGACCAGATTCCGCACTCCGTGTTCCGTCGGCGCGGCAGCGATCTCTTCGTGCGCTCGAAGATCTCCCTCCTTGACTCGCTGACGGGCGCGACGATCTCGCTGAAGCACCTGAACGGGAAGACGGTGCAGCTGAAGTCGGAGGCGGGCGACCTGCTGCCGCCCGAGTCGGTGCGATGTGTGGAGGGTCTGGGCATGCCGATGTATAACCAGGAGGGCAAGTTCGGTCGGCTGTTCGTGCAGATGGGCGTGGAGTACCCGAAGGAGCTGAGCGAGAAGCAGAAGGAGATGTTGAAGAGTGTGTTTGGCATGAAGGGTGAGGTGAAGAGTGAAGAGAAGAAGGTTGAAGAGAAGAAGGTTGAGAAGAGTGAAGAAATGAGTGAGAAGAAGGAAGAGAAGACGGAGGAGAAGAAGGAGGAGGTGAAGGAGACGAAGAAGGAAGAGGAGAAGAAGGAAGAAAAGAAGGAGGAGAAGAAGACGGAAACAAATACGGAAGAAACGAAGAAGGAAGAGAAGAAGGAAGAAAAGAAGAAGGAAACGAAGGAGGAAACGAAGGAAACGAAGGAAACGAAGAAGGAGGAAGCGAAAACGGAAGAAACCGTGTTCACGATGAAGCCGTGCGATCAGAGCATTTACGCAAACAAGAAGCTGTGGGATGTACTCTTTCATTCTACCACTCACCTATAGGCTCTATTCCAATAAGAATTGTTCATTTATACTTCGCGTGTTTCATTAACACACAACTCCACATAGAGAACACGCATAAGGATACACTACAAACACAAGCTATTATCGTCACAAAAGAAGGAATTGGATCCCGTCACGCCCTTCTCATCTACGCATCAGACGAATGCGCCACTCCCACTCCTTATCGGAGATGCTAAACAACTGTCACATTCAAAACGCAACGCCTTCTTCAACACACTCGTCTCCTCCTCTGGATCCTCCTCCTCCACGAGTGTTGATTCTATCCTCAACTCCACACTCCACGCATACCCTCAAACTGCCGAGTTTGCCTGAAGTAATCCTCCAACATCGGCGGAAGCGTCACATTCTTCTTCAACCCTGACAATGGCGGGAAGTACTGCACGCCCTCTAACTCTCACACAGCACACACAACACGACCGTATTCGCCATTCAGCATCGCGTCGTAGATCGAATCTCGGAAGTACGGATGCTGGCAAATCTACCACTCAACATCACCCGCCTGTCCCACTTCCTCAATCGATAACCGCTTCTCCGGATTTAGCTTCAATAGAGAACAGAGTAGTTGCAGCCCATCTTCACTGATCAGGTCACCAGGAATCATATTCCGCAATCGCTCACACAACGGGCTGGTTGCTTCCAAATTCACTTTTGGAAGCAGTTGAATACTGCGAAGCGCCTACATCACAAGGAACACACACGAGTACTGTCCACTCCTCTCCATTCGGATTCTCTCCGATGAACTGGAATATGGATTGGCACATCTGAATCGCCGTCATGTGCTACACGTGAATGACGCAACAAGAGATCACAGCGGTGGTGATCTGAATGCCGAGAAGACGAAGCCACGTCAACGCAAACGACCACACATCCGCCTCATACGTGATTTCACGAAGACCGAGCAGAATCTCGGGAGCGTTGTAATACCTGCGAATCAGCGAAACGATATCATGGCTACATCGTCGAGATACAACTCCCCCTACTCACATAGAAGTCCTGGTCTTCACAGTACCGCGCAGATCCAAAATCGGTTAAGCAAATGCCGTTCGTTCTGGACACCAAGAGATTCGCAGGCTTCACGTCCTGTGGGTCACACAACAAGCAAAACAAAACGCCGTGAATGATGTGGCACTGCTTCAGGAACAGCAACGCCTTTGCCGCCGAAAACATGATGTACTTGATTTGCTCCTGGTTGAAGGGAGTGCTACTATTCTCCAAGTACTGCTGAATATACGAGGGGTAAAACGGCTCCACCAGATAGAGATCCCCATCGTGTGGAAACACCTCGATGAGCTATGCATAAAAGAAGACGAAGCATGAGTACCTTCACAATATTTGGATGATTGTACATGGAAAGCTCGCGTAGCAAACGAATTTCACGGATGAGCGTATTACTCACGCCGTATGTCGCTCTTTCCTTCGAATACCCTCGCTTGATGGCAACGGACTGTTTTGTTTCTGGATCAATCTACTCATGATGGGAAAACCGTCAGAACGTACTCCAATGTGAATCTCGCCACTGCCTCCCTTTGCGTAGATTTCTCTGCGCATCTTGTAATACTTAATCCGCGATTCCACGAACTCACCGGGCATGTCCAACTCTGATTGCAGATAACCTACTCATCACGCTTCAAACCACAGGGACAACTCTTCCACGTGCAATACCCGGGAGTTGCAAAGTCCATGTTGATTCATTGTGAGTTCCCACAAACAAAGGCTGTAAAAGGACCTAGTTGAACTTCTCGAACGCCTCCTTCTTCTGGGATAGCGTGCTGTTGCACAATCCCTTCACAACCCCCTTCTTCCCGCCTCCCTTTCCTCCGTTTCCAACCTAAGAGTCACGCCAAGAAGATAGAAGCACTTCAAACACAACGCTCTTCAGTTGCTCCTCTTCCTCCTTCTTCAGTCCCTCCTTGCAGAGCAACACAAAGGACTTGCTCTGGACAATCAGTGAACACTCCTGCTTCTGCTTCTCCTTCAACTGCGTCATCATCTTGTCAATCATCTCCTTTGGAGTGCCGTCCGCCAACTCATACACCGCAACAGGCACACCGTCTACGCTTAATGCAACGGAGAATGCGTACGAATGGAACATGAATAGGAGCACTTCAGATTCTGCAGTGCGTTTCGCAAGTAGCTCCGATTCTTCTCCAACAACGCTTCGTTCTCCTTCACCAGTCCGCTGACGCGCTTCACCAACCCATCGTTATTCACGTGCAGCACATCACTCACCTTCTGGAGTGATTGACGATTCTTCATCAACTCCTCGATTCCCTGATAACCGGCTCTCGCCTCGATTCTCTTTATCCCGGCCGACACCGACTGCATCCCCGTGATCACGAACGGGAAGATAGCCCGACTGTTGTCGGCGTGCTGTCCGCAACAAAACTCCCGGCTGTCTCCAACACTCACTGTGTGGAACACCGAGTCCTTTCCCGAAATCCGCACGATATCGCCGATGAAACTCCCTTTCGGCATCGCGCTCAAATCCTCGCGCGAGTAGTCGTGTTTGGCGATCGGTAACGCTACCAGTGATTCATAATCATCAACGAACACCTGAACGTGCCACGGAATTGACTTGTTTCTCCACGTCACGCAAGAAGGCCGAGGGATCGTTCTGCATCTTCTCGCTCAGGAATCCGGCGTAGAAGTCAAAGGAGAAGGACGAGGCGTCGATGTGCGACCCCTCCTGCAGCGACACACGCCCACACCCCGACTCCTTCAGAAGCACGGAGTGGAGAAGGTGGGTGGCGGAGTGGTGCACGGCGACGCGTCTAGTTGTGAGTGGAGGGAAAGACAACTACTGGCGGTGATCCGCGTCCACACGACACTCCACGCTCTCTCCCACGAGAGGCGTGTGCGCGCCCACCTGACACACGATGTGGTTCGCCTGTTTCACTGTTTTCTTCACGGGAATGCTCCCATCCCTCGTCACCAGAACGCCCACATCGCCCTCCTGTCCGGCTTGCGTGGGATAGAACGGACACGGGTCCAGCAACAGTGATTCACCATCATCATAGATCACTGAACATGTACAGGGAACGGGGTCCCAACACATCATCCCGTCACTATCCACTCTCTGCTCCAACGCCCCGATTTGGGGGATCCCACGGATTTCACTCTGCGTCCCCTCTCGCGCCCTCACCTCCTCATTCATCCACTTCGCCACCTCCTCCTTGTTGTACTGAATTCCCGCCTCCTCCAGCAGCGTCGTGATCATTTCGATCGGGAGTCCCGTGTCCTTGTGGTAGCGGTGCAGCCTCTCCATCGATATGACAGAATTCGACTAGATTTCAGCACTTCCACAATCTCCCACCTTTTTGAGTTTGGACGAAATCAGCTTCTTTCCGTCCACCACGGCTCTCCAGAAGAACAACTCCTCGTTCTCCAGAATGCGTCGAATCTGCTCCTCGCGCGCCGGCAGCTCGGGTATTTGGGGCACTACGGGTCATTTCCCGCCAACCGCTCTGACCCATCAGTTCCACCACCACGGGGATGAACGAGGCGACGAAGGGTTGAGTAATGCCGTTCAGGTACGCGTAACGCAGCAGGCGCCGCACGATCTTGCGCATGACGTACCCGCGACCCTTGGAGGAGGGAAAGACTTCTCCCGCCAACACCACGCTCGTGCGCAGGTGGTCCGCGAATATCTTCTGGTGCGCGGGAGGCAGCGCGGGGAAGCGTTCCTTCACCGCGGTTATGATGGGTGTGAAGCAGTCGGTGTCGAAGTTGGAGGGAACGTGATTGAGCTATTGCGTGAGAGCGACGTGTAACGCGTACCACCGACAGCATGCGCTCGCAGCCCATGCCCGTGTCGATCCAGCCGCCCTTGTTGTGGGTGTTCATAAACACGATGTTCCAAATCTCCAGCCAATCATCGTAGGTGGATTGCGCATCTGTCTAGAAGTCAGCATGAATGAGGAAATAGACGGTGTAGAAGATCTCGGAACAATATCCGCTCGGAGAGTCCTCAGAACCCATGCTCCAGAAGTTGTCCGCATTGCCTCGATTCACAATCTGAGCGTCCGGAAAGCCGCCGATCTATTCGTCAATGCGCGTTCAAGCAGCCACCTTCTTCCACAACTCTCTCGCTGTGTTGTCCTTCTCGTGAACGGAAACGCGAAGGAACTCGTTGGGAATGCCGAGCTCCTTGTGGACGAACTCGTACGCCATGGCAATCGCCTCCTCCTTGTAGTAGTCGCCGAGAGAGAAGTTTCCAAGCATCTCAAACATGGTCTGATGACGAGGCGTGAATCCAATCTATCCCTAACTCCCTCCAACGCATGGAAACGTTATCCAGATCGTTGTGCTTTCCTCCCGCGCGAATACAGAGCTGTGATGTCGTCACACGTCGTCGTTCCCTACGCTAACACTCGATACGAAATGCACACGGAACTAGCTCTCCCAAGTAATACTTTTTGAATTGATTCATTCCCGCGTTCACAAACAGCAGAGAAGGGTCGTCTTCGGGAATAATGCTACTTCCGGGGACGATCACATGGTTCTTGGACTGGAAATACTGCAGGAACTTGCTCCGCAGCTCATTAGCCGTAACGAGGGAAGCCTTTTGAACGAGCATTGAGGGAGAGCGATTTGAAGCCGCCGCCCCCTTCCTGAGCGCAGAAATCATCGCGACAAAGAGAAATGCTGGAACAAACAGCAACGCTATTAGTTCAACGTATCAATAATCCTCTTCAGCTTTCCCGTGGCTTCATTTACATAGTTCGCTATCACCACCTTCGACTCCGGAGATACGCTTCCTCTGTACGCCTTCTCCAACAGAATGCGCAGCGTGTCATAGTCCTTCGAGGGAATAGCCTTCTCCATCACAGAAATCTCGACCATCAACTAATCGTGAATCACGCCATCCGCTCCCACTTGGCAGTACGCCTCTTCGGTGATGTTGTTCAGTCCCTGGAACAACTCGGTCAAGTACGTAAGCGCCGTCTCCTTCATCTGCTGAATCGTCTCTTTCCCGCTAATCGTCACTTGCCAATGAAACGCCCACTTCATTCCCAAATAGAGAGACAAATCGCCGCTGATCAGCGCCAAGGAGGTCAGGAAGAACGAAGCATCACTTCGCATCTACAAGCCATGAGTCCGACGCACATCACCATCATCACGACATACAGGCTGCAACACCTTGTACGACACCCAGTCGATCTCGTACGACTTCTTCAACGACGCGAGAATGCTCTTCTTGTTCCTCTCCAAGTAGCACTGCGTGTACTCCTTCACCGTGTCGGTGATCGCTGCGTACAGCATCTTCAGCTCCTTGTCCTTCTTTATGAACGTGTACTTGGCGAGCGGCTCCTCGATGAGGCTGGTCTTGACGTAGCCCAGCGTGAACACGAGTTGGAGGAGGACTTGGAGGGAAAGCTGGGCGTGAGCGGGAAGGAGTGGAGGTACTTTGGAGACGGTTTGGGTGGACTGGTGGATGGAGTCGAAAACAGACTGGAGTGTGGAGATGAAGAACCGCATGACGACGGGCGAGATGCGCTGATGGGGTGAGTGTTGTGTTTGGGGGGATCAAGTGTTCAAGTTCAGTCATTACATTCACAATTCAACTCAATTCATTTCAACTCACATTCACATCACATCACATCATATCACATTCACAACACATCACGTTCTCATCACAACACAACACAACTCACATCACATCACATCACATCATATCACATTCACAACACATCACGTTCTCATCACAACA
>ERZ1106923.214-NODE-214-length-26052-cov-17.447782_pt1 | contig 26052 bp, 38 predicted proteins | sample MGYA00403657_ERZ1106923 | MGnify/ENA primary metagenome ERZ1106923 (study PRJEB35170, sample SAMEA104062425) | human gut metagenome | biome: human gut; feature: human-associated habitat; material: faeces | place: Denmark | collected 2012-06-19 ...
GAGGACAAGATGAGCATGTTCAAGGAAGAGGCGTTTTAATTGTATTCTTTGTGGGGTGTTTGTTGGAAGAGTGGGAGGAGTTGCTGTCGTTAGGGATTGGGAAGAAGAATGGCTTTTGTTAGTGATTGTGAAGAGGAGTTGGCTTCGTTTTGCAGTGGAATGGGAAGAGATGAGCTGTCTTCATGTATTACGCATCTCGCTTATCACGTATGGTGCCTATCTGTGAGAAACAGAATCTGGCGGGGAACGAAAAGTGGTGATTGATAATCAAGTGCCCACAGCATCCGAAGTGCGGATTGGCAAAAGATGGGGTGAATCCCACAAACGAATCGAGCAGTTGTTCATTATTCCTCTCGAACACAGCCCAGTTTCTTGTCAGCGTTCCTCGACATGTGCCCCAAGAATGATGCGGATTTCAGAAACGAGCGGGAAGATGAGTGCGCAATCCATATCCTTTTTCAGGAATAGAGCCTCGAGAAAAGTGCTTGTAACCGTGGACGAGACATCGAATGAGAGGGTGGCGATAAAGAGAGTGGGAGTGGCGAAATGGAGTGATCCGAAGAGTCTTAGCACCAACGATGCGATAGATGGTGCCAGTAAGGAGAGTACATCTTCAAACAACGAGAAGCCGGGTTGCCGGTATTATCAGCTAACTGACATCGCCAAACGCGACAATTGTCAAAACAGTTTGTTCGTAATAAGACAGGATGCACTCAAGCACGAGTTTCGTGTGATCAAAGGACTGGGAAGAGTCAATGATGATGTGATGGTGGAAGGGAACGAAGAGAGAGTGGTCGTGGTGGATATGAAAGAGAAGGAGTTGCTGCAATTGAGTGAAGTGGATTTGAGTGAAGTGAAGCACAACAAGATTGTGGATCTGAGCGTGGAGGGAGATCGCTGGGAAGGCGATGCGTTGAACGATGAACCGTGCGGTTGGGGCGTGTTGTACGATGAGGAAGGACGGATGGTGTATGAGGGATTCCGCATTGGTGAAGTGAATGCATGTTATGGTCGTGCGTATTACGTTGATATTGGTGTGATTGAATACGAGGGCGAGTGGTGCGATGGCGTGCGATGGGGTCGAGGTGTTCAGTATGACCGAAAGGGTAACGCCGTGTATGACGGAGAATGGTTGAACGATGAGCGCGACTGCAAGAAGAGAGTAGTGATGAGCGATGAGCAAGTGGTACTTCACAATCGGATTGAAGAGCTGGTTGTGAGTGATGGTTGTTGCAATGGCGGAGAGTGGGAAGACCTGGATTTGAGCTTGATCACCCGTCTCAGATCGCTGAGAGTGGGCGATGACTGCTTTGAATCTGCGCATGTGGTGACGTTGATTGGGCTGGAACAGTTAAGGAGTGTGGTGATTGGTGCGAATTGCTTCCTAGGACATGGCGATTCGGGGAGTCGTTTCTGCGTGAAGGATTGCCCGCAGTTGAAAATACTGAAGATGGGTTTCAAAGCCTTCTACACCTACACAGCATGTGAGATCGAGAGCGCGGATGCATTGGAGGTGATTGAGATGGGTGACAAGTGCTTTCAATACGTGAACGAATTGAAGCTGATTGGGTTGAGCAAGCTGGAGAGTGTTGTGATAGGGAAGAACTGTTTCACAGATAACGATAATGGAGATCTGAATCGCCGCTTCTGTTTGAAGAACTGCCCTTCGTTGAGAGAATTGAGGATCGGTTGTGGCTCCTTCGCTCAGTATTCGGTGTGCCAGATTGAGAATGTGGATGGACTGGAAATCGTGAGAATGGGCGACACGGTGTGTGAGCACGAGTGTCGTTGCTTTTTTCAGTCTTCGTTGGAGTTGAAGAGTATTCTCATTCACAGAGAGTGATGACTAGACATGCCCTCTCTCAGGTCACTCATATTTGGTAGAAGTGCATTCCATAAGTGTTCTCGTGTTGTGTTTGAGAGTGATTCCTTCTCCTCCATCTCATTGCCTAGACTTGCCTGAATTGGAGTCCATTCAGATGGGTCAGGATGCAATGTCTTTCGCATGCCAACACCCAGATGCGCTGATCATGCGAAGTAGTGGAACGAACCAGGACTGAGAGAGTAGACTTGCCCAATCTGACCACACTCGTCACGAGAAGCAAGAGCAGTGGCTCATTCTCCCAGTTCCCTAACCTCGTTCTCGAAAGTGGTGCTCGTCGCTTGTGAGCTGATGCCTAGACATGCCAAAACTGAAAACTGTGTGCCTTCCGAAGGCATTCCATTCCTACTCGGACATTAGCTACTCAAGAAGGTGCTGTGTGAGTGGAGTGATGCGTAGACATTGGTGCGTTGGCAAAGCATCCGAACCTTCCTAAACACAACCAAAAGGCGAATGTGAAGTCCATCGATGAATGGCTGTCTCTTCGTTCCAGTGTGATACGAATCGTCGTTGATGGTGGCGTGAACGACCCTGATTTGACTGAATTGGATTTGTCCCGATTCTCGAAACTAAGAACCTTGGAGATCGGAGACAACTGTTTTGGTTTCGTGGTTGCATTCAAGTTGGTTGGGTTGAGCAAACTGAACAGAGTGATTATTGGGAAGCACTGCTTTACGTACCATACTGATAACACGCAAACGTGCCGTTTCTGTGTGAAAGAATGCCCCAAGTTGAAGGTATTGAAGATTGGTCCGTGCTCGTTCTCCCACTATAGTGTGTGTGAAATCGAGAAAGTGGATGCGCTGGAAGTGATGGAGATTGGCTATCTGAACAAGATCAGCGATAATTTCGATCATGCTTCGCTGGAGTTGAAGAGTGAGTTTATTCTGAATGCGTGATACGCAGGCATGCCTTCGCTCAAAACACTCAAGTTTGGTAGTTACGTATTCCCTCACTGCTCTCGCATTGCATTTGATGGTGATTCCGTATCCACCCACTGATGAACAGACCTTCCCGAATTGGAATCCATTCAACTAGGCAACAGGGCGTGCACATTCAACGTAAACGATCGTTCGACCACGCTGATCATGCGAAGTGATGAAATGAGTGAGGACTGATAGAACAGACTTACCCAAACTCGCCACAATGACAACGAATACACGCAGTGACATATTCTATTATCCTCAGCATATCATGCTCGAAAGCAAGAGCGTTACAATGGAATGAAGTATAGACATACCCAGCATCAAGTTAACGGAAGACGATAAGTTCACCTGGCCTTACAGGAAACAGGTCACAATCACAGGAGGCACTCACCTCGTTTCTCTCTCACGCATAGATGTCGGTGACCTTCGAACAAAATTCCATCACTAAGAAGTACTTCCCTTTCCTCTCTTTGTGCCACACACTCGAATGCAAACAATCCGTATCGAATTGAAAGGGAATGCAGAAATGGAGGCTATTCGTCAAACATGATTCCCTTACAACAGTGGAACTACCAAAACACCTAGAAATCAGACAATCAAAAAGCCCTCGCCTTTTGGACAACAGCACTTGAAGGCAAATTGCACGAACCATGTCGGATAACGTGAACGAGATTATGGAGAAGATGGTTCCAGAGCTTCGCGATCTGGAAACCAACGATATTTTCTCCCACGTGGGTTTTGCTGCTGTAATCGCTCATGTCCAGGAAGAGATCACTTCGATTATTCGCAAGCGAAGAAGCATGGAGTATGCAATCTACAGCTCGTCGAAAACGGTCCGGGACTATCTCGTCGCCATCGAGTACGAGATTAACTTGGACACGCTGCGCAAGCTGCGAAAGAGAAGACTGGGTTTTCGTTTTTTGGGTGCGTCATTTGCCTAGGTATCGAAAAGCCCTTGATCAGCGACTACAGCATCCGAAATCGCATCTTTTACATCTTTGAGCGACTGGTGAGAAAGTACAAGGGCGATCTCAACGTGTGGCTGAAGTATGTCGAGTACTGTGAGGCCTCTGGCAACTCGGAGCGTCTGGACATGATTTATCCCAGGTAGTCGATGCAGAGCCGGTTTAGCATAGAATTCTGCAGTTCCATCCACGCGCTGAGGCGATCTGGATTCGCGCGTCGAGTTGGGAAATGGCTCGTGGCGATTTCCAGTCTGCACGAAGTACGCCCGGTTCGTATCGTTAAGCGTAGCGTTCCTCCAGAGAGCCATTCGCATCAACAAGCACAGCAGTCTTCTTTGGAGAGAGTATTTCCGCTTTGAGCTGACGTACATCAACATCATCGAGGAGCGTCGTCGCATTCTTGGACTCCCGGTGGGGCGTTGTTCATGTCGCTGACATCTAGTCGCTCCGCGACCGTCTTCTCGGAAAGAAGATGGACATGTCTCTGGCCGATATGATAACACAAGATGAGGAGGAAGAGAAGGAGGAAGAGAAGGATGATTTGGAATTGCTCGATGAGACACGCGCAGACCAGTCTCCCGAAACGAACGAAGAGGAGGAGAAGGAGAAGCGAAAGAACGAGCAGCTGGACGCCCAAATCGGATCTCAGTCCGAAGAATCGCAGATCGCCTTCCTTCAAGGAGCCATCCCCAAAGTGGTGTTCGAGCATGCCATAAAAGGTACCGATTTTGGACGGAGTTTCACTGGCAGAGAGCGAGGATCCGTCGTTGCCGGTTCAGTTATTACGGGTTAGTTACGAGCTGAAGAATCAGTTTGTTGAAGAGTATATTCTTCAACGACTCCTGAACAGCTCCACCGATCTGGGTGTGTGGAAGGAGCTATTGGTGTACCCAGTGTCGCGCGTGATGGAGGAGTTGAGCGCCGACGACGGTTTGAGGCGTCGAAGCACGATGATGTATAGAAGCGTTGGCGAAGAAGAGAAAAGTTGACGCGGAGGAGACGGTGACGTTGTGCCTTCACCTGGAGGAGGAGGCGTTGGCGGTACGGGTAGCAATATGACATGACGTGTAGCGACTGCCGCACACGCCGGAACTGTTCGCCACGCTGATCGCCTGTCTCACGGAGGACGCGAAGGTGCTGGTGGCGGAGGAGAAGGTGGATCAGTTGTACGAGGCGGTGGAGGCGTTGTACAAGGAGGCGGGAGAGAAGGAGATGATCACGCCCGACGTGATCAGCGCGTACTCGAATTATTGTGCTGCGAGGGGCAAGATGGACGAGTGTGTGAAGTGCGTGTTGGAGCACAAATCCCTCCTTTTTTCGACACTTCCCTCTTTTGTGAAGACGCTCGTTCTTCTCGTGGCGGTGGCGAACCGATCGCCCTTCATTCTCACCGATGTGGGGGGAGTTTCGGACGTGACACGTTGGCGGGAATTGTGTGGAGTGACGAAATAGAGTACATCACGGGCCTGTACGAAGAGGGGTTGAAGAAGTTCCGCGGGGATGGCGACAAAGAGCTGTACCTGCAGTTGTATGTTCGCTATCTGAAGTACCTGATTGCGACGAGTACTCCTAAGGAGCGAATTGAGGCGGAGTTCAAGGTGTGACAGAAATCGGGGGTATTATGGTTAGAAGGCGTTTATGATTCAACCGGAGCTGAACTCGCCGCTGTTCGTGCTGTTCCTGTCGTACTGCAACGAGAAGGGTCTGGCGGAGGTGCGCAATGGAATTGACTAGTAAGAGTGGTGGAGTGGCGTGAGAGACAGTGCGCTGGCGAACGAGGTGCTGATTCCGCTGGACGAGGAGTTGTGGCGAGAATGCATGCAGTACGAGACGCAGGGCTTGAGCACGTGTGGCGATGACGCGAAGGAGAAGGAGGTGTGCATGCGTCGAATCGAGCGCTTGTTCGAGGTGGCGTGCAAGCGGTGGAGCCAGAACGAGGACATGTGGATCGACTACGTTGCGTTTGAGCGGGAGAACAACCGCTTTGAGAAGGTGAAGACGGTGTACAACCGCGCGATCCACGCGCTGAAGGACGTATCCGAGTTCGAGGACAAGTACAACCTGCTGCAAGCCAAAGGTCATTTATGCCGTGTTTGTTCGAGCAAAGAGACGAAGCACTTTGATTTACAACACCACTGACCACCGAAAGAAGGCGCTTGGAGAGCGAAGCGTTCTTCAGCGCGTCCTTTAAGTACGTCGCGATTCTCGGAGCCCTTCTCACCGCCACCTTCACCTCGTCCACCATTTCGTCTCTCGTCAGCTGGCACTCGTTCCTCTACTCCTCACACACACACATCGCGCCCACGAGCACCTGCTGCTGCTCCGACGCGCTGAGCTGGTCGAACCACAGTCGGGCGAGCAGTCCGAACACCTCCAGCAGCCGACTGTCGTCGCCGAGCTGGAGAAGCAGCGTCAACTCCTGCTCCAGGTACGGAATCGCCTACAACTGACTGATTTCAGCGACCCTCACGTCACTCACTCTCTGACAGCCAATCAAAATCGACGCCACGACGTCGAGCGAAACTGCCATCTCGCTATCGTTCTCGCCCAGATCCTTCTTCTGCTTCACGGCGAGCTTGGCGTAGCTAGCCGCGTCTGCTGAGCGACCCAGGTACATCAGACACTTCGCCTGCTTCAGGTACACCGATGTCGCCTCCAGCGGATCCTTGCGTAGCATGGCGGGAAGAGAGAGTTCGTAGAAGGAGTTGGCTTCGTCGAAAGAGTCGACGCCGCACAGCAACTACACATCAACGCGCCAGCACACGCGTACGTCGCCCACCTTCTCCTGAATGCGCGCCGTCGCGATGTGGTCCTCGCCGAAGATCTCCCGCGCTAGCGTGACTGCGCGGGAAATGTACTCCATGCCCAGCGAGGGGTCCTGTGAGTACGCGAGCAGGCCCACAGCGAAGACGAGTTGGGGGATGACGAAGGAGGAGGTCCCGCAATAACGGGCGATAATGTCGTTGATGTCCCGAATCAGATTCAGCGGGTCGGTGTTGGCGGCGAAGAGGATGGAGAGTGATTGGATGAACGAGTTGTCGTAGAGCACGGAGTTGTTGATGGAGGATGATGCAGCGATCACTGCCTGCTGGAATTCCGCGTGGTTATAGAAGAACTGTGCCTGGTAGTACAGCGAGGAGGGAAGGAGCTTGGAGTGGAGCGAGGAGAGAATGCGCGACGACGTGTCCAGACAGCAATTCGCCTCCTCGATGTCCTTCTGCTTCTTGCTCTGGATCAGCGACACGCTATCCCTCACACGCCACCACCACCCAAACCATTCATCCAGCATCAGACCGCCGTCGCAGCACGACGAGGGCGGCAGCAGAACCTTCACGCGGATGGGGAGTGACTTGACTTGCTGCTCGTCGAACGGACAGCAGTTCTGGAAGAGTCGCTCCTCGCCCGTGAGGCTCAGCTCCAGCCCGCACTGATAGCACAGTGCAGTGAGGAGTTCCCAAGGGTTGCACGCGTAGGGGAGGAGCTCGGTGGCCTCGGGGAACTTGGAGAGCACGGACGGCAGATAGGCCTAGCGGTGAGAGAGACGACGCAGAGGCACTTCGTTCCAGTAGGTGATGCTTGTCTGCGTGTAGGAGAGAAGGTAGTTGAGGAAGGTGGTCACGCCCTCGATGATCGACGCGTACAACGAGCCTTGATGTGACGACACCCCACTGCGTCTTACGGTAGTTCTGATCCACACTCGCCTTGCCGTTCTCGGCGTGACTCTTCACGTTGGCGTCGAACTCCATCTTGTCGTTGTAGATCACGCAACGCAGGTTCTTCCACAGAATGCACTTGCCCGTGCGCGCTAGCATCTCGATGTAGATCAGGTCCTTCAGCCACTGCTTCGTCGTCTGTGCGTAGATCATCCCGATGTGTCGAATCGACACGCCGCGCTTGTGCAGGAACACACTCAGCTCGGGCGAGCTCGCTGGCGGGTACTCCATCGTCTCCAGCTCCGTGCACACCTCACGCACGATGCGCTGCAGTTCCGTGCCCAGCTGCTCTCTGCTGTGTCCGAAGTACTCGTCCGCGATCTCGTAGCGCACGCAGCGCGGCTGGTCCTCGGGCGTCAACACCAGAGGGTCCTCCACCAACAGGTCCTTGCACGACACGATATAATCGCGATTATCGACTCCCTTCCACACCTCGTACCCTGCCGTGGGGTTCAGACAGGGCATGCGATGTGTGAGCTGCGCGGCGGGCGTGGTCTCGTTGTAGATGTACGACTCGCCTCGGATGGGCAACGCGGACACCACGCTGAAGCGGAAGCCGCAGATGTCGATCAGGAGGTTCGATGGCACGCAGAGACGCCCCTGCTCCTGCCCCGAGTGCGCCAGGATGTAGTGGAACTGCGCGAACTCGCGCGAGGAGGCCTTGATGCTTCTACGCGTGAGAGAGAGGAGAAGGAGCCACTGGTAGTCGCACTCGTCGACGATGGACATGGCGATGTACTCGTTGATGCAGTTCACCGGGTCGAAGGTCTGTGAGTGAGAAGCGAGATGGGCGCGTACGTGGAAGGGAATCACGATGCGCGAGTTGTCGTCGCTGTAGAAGCAGCTGTCGTGGTCGGAGAAGCCGTCGTTGAGACAGCCACGCACCTCCGCGGGACAGAGGAACCGCTTGAAGATCGTCTCCTCCATCTGCTCCACCTCTCTCATCACGCCCTCGCAGTACTCGCACGTCTTCTGCGCGATCGCCTTGCCCCTCTCGCTGTCCACGTGGTTCACGCCGCAGCACAGGTCGCACAGCTCCTGCCACTTCTCATTCCAGCTCGCCTCGCTCGAAGCGACCGACAGTCGCGACGAGATGAACACGCTCTCCTTCGCCGGCGACGCGGGCTGGGGGCTCTTGATCGTCGCCGCGGGCAGTGGTGGAGGCGTCTTCAGTGTCGGCTGAGCGGGCGCTGGAGCTGTTTGCACTGTTTGCACTGCTGGAGTCGTTGAAACCGCCGGGGCAGGTGTGGGAGCGGAGACGGCGGGCTTGGAGGTGCCTGCGAAGCGCACGAAGGCGGACCACCACCTTTTGAAGTCGTTGATGGCGATGGTGCCGCGCGCGTTCTGCAGCTCGTTGTTGATTCTACGCATGAGACGTGACAGCGAGAGCGACGTCGTCAGGGACTTCAGCGTGATCGTGCCCTCGCACAGCTCTCGCATCACGCGCAGCAGGTCGAAACTGCTCAGCTCGTCCTTCGTCACCAGGTCGCGCAGCACGGCGTCCGTCAGCTCCGTGTACTTCGCCTTCGGTCTGAAGTCTATGCAATCACCACACGCCTCCGCCTCCACCCTTCACGCTGAACGAGTACCCGAAGCTCTGTCGCGACTCGCGCTTCTTCTCCTCCTCCTTCTCGATCTCCTCCATCACGTTCTTGCTCATTTCCGCCACGATGGTATCGAAGTCCAGGTCGTCGCTAAAGTCGTCCAGCTGCACGTCGTCGATCACGCCCATGCCCTCCAGGCTCATCACGGGCGGCGACTTCGGCGCGGGCGTGGCTGGCGGCTGCGGCTTCCGTGCCGGTGTCTGCGCGGGCACTGGCGGCGGCGCTCTCTTCGGCGCTTCCGCTGGCACTGTCTTCGGTACTTCCGCTGGCGCTCTCTTCGGCACTTCCTTGGCGAGTGTGGTCTTGTCGTCCGGTGTGGGGGAGAGATCGCCCAGATCGAGGTCGTTCAAGTCCATCTTGTCGAAGTCGTCGCAGATCTCGTCGAACATCGCCGCAATACTCTCGCGATTCATCAGCTCCTCGATGTCCGCCTTCCGCTCGCTCTCGTCCTTCGTCTTCTGAATCACCGCGCTCGCGCGCTCCGTCTCTTCGTACTCCCTGTCCTCGTCGATCGTCGGGATGGTGATCTCTTGCATCATCACAGGTTTCACACGACCGATCGTCGGCTTGCTGCTCACTGCCTTCTTCGCGTTCTCCATCACGCGCGACTGCTCGTGCTTCGACGCCAGGTCCTTCACGCACACGCCGCCGAGGGACTGGCGACGCGGCATCGCGGGGGCGGTGTCTTCAGCCGCCGCGTTGTTGTCGAACTTGCTCAGGAGACGTGCGAACGCACTGTTTGTCTTTGGAGGCGTTTCCTTGCGTGGAGGAGGTTCCCTGTGTGGAGGGGGCTCTCTTGTTGGGGGTTTTCTTGTGGGCGTTTCTCTTGCAGGCGTTTCTCTCACAGGCGTTTCTCTCACGGGCGCTTCCTTCTTCACACTCACCTCATTCCTCTTCAGGGAATAGTCGTCCTTCTTCAGCGAATTGCTCCCACCCTTCTCAAACATTGCTTTCAGCGTTGCCATCTTCCCTGTTCCCGAGCCCGAATCTGATGATTTCCACGTGTCCGTGCTCTCCTGCACGTGAGTACGAGCAGGAGGAGGGGAACGGACTGGAGGCGGCTGCGTTGGAACTCTAGAGGGGGGAGGCTGCGTCGGCATTCGGGAAGAAGACAGTGACGTTGGGACTCTGGAAGCAGGCGGCTGTGCTCCTCTCCCTTCCCTGCTGACAGAGGGAGCCGGCGGTGTGAAGGTGGGCGAAGAGGCGGGAGCGCGACAGCCCTACAGGTGAAAGAACCGATTAGGCTCAAACAGAGGACGCCTTTATCGCCTGAACGAAGGAGTTTACTAACTACACGTAACGGGATCGCAAAGCGGATACAGATGCGTCCTCGCACTGGATTGTGATGGGATCGGCCTTATCCAGAACGATGGTGATTCCAATCTTTCCCGGTTCGCAGTCGCTGTTCTGCTTCACCTCCTGGCAGTTGGAGAGCGACACCTCCTGCGCATTACACTATCCACCCGCCTTCTCACCTTGTTCGCCTTCACACTCCTCGGAGGGCAGTTTGGCCTGTAGAATAAGTGAATGCTCCGGTCGTCAATGCGCATCCAGCAGTTTCTCCAGGACGAGGAGTACTGGGTGACCTTTTGCAACTGAACGAATCCCTCAATCATTTGAAGTCGCTGCTGATTTCGGTATTCAAATCTACGAGCCAAAGACCGTTACGTTGTCCACTTTTCGCCACAATTTCGGCTGTTTTGAAGTCGTGTTGTCTCACGCATAATGATTCAGGGATTCAACTCCCAGCTAATCAGCAACGATGTGGGAACGGACATTACCACGTCGGCGCGACCCGATCTCCCTGACCTCTGTCCAACCGCCGTATTTGCATGACCCATAGCCCTGGATCAGAATTTTCCAAATCAGAGTGGAATCAACTATGTGAATATGTCCGTTCCTTCTGATCTTCCCTTGAGTCGCGGTTTTCGCGCTGCCTGAAGAGTAGATCGAAACTTTTATTCGACTGTATCATTACCGCAGAGCATTGTGGGATCTATCGACGTTTTCCTTTCAGTTGTCAATGAGCTGTAGCAGCCGCAGGAGTCCTTGTCCTCCGTGTACGTGCATCCTTCGGAGCACATTCTGGACAAGAGTATGCTCGTTCTGTCGTGTGAACCGCAGACATGCCGCTTCCGCAGTCCTATTCGTCCTCGGTCAACGTGAGCGGCATTCTCCCCATCGGCTCGGTCGTGATGCACCAGGGCGACTCGGGCGTGGTCATGGGGGAAACACCACCGATTCCGTCCGAGCGGCCCGACAAGCCCTCCGTTCTAAAGAACTTAAAGCTGACCTTTTCTACGCGCACGTTCGAGAGTCTCACCTACGTCGATATCCCCGTGTTCTTGAGCGAGTACTCCGAGCTGCGCAAGGCGTATTATTTGCTCTCCGTATAGTAAATGGTGCAGTGTGAGGCGTAGAAAGACGACGGGTACTCGGACATGAGTGCGCCCGAGGAGATCGTGAATCCGCAGATTGCGCAAATCCCCATGTTGCTGAACGACTACAAGACGATCATTCAGAACCTGAAGAAGTGTTTTGTGTGTCCGACGTGCAACAAGGGGTTCACCTCGCGGTATTCGCTGAATATACACATGGCGATACACAGTGATGTGAGGGCATTTGAGTGCCCGCACGCGAACTGCGGGAAGAGCTTCCGAACGAAATCGTCATTGAACACGCACATTAGTTTAGTTCACGCAGAAGTGAAGCAGAACGTATGTACCATTTGTGGAAAGTCCTTCGCGAAGGCCTGGCTTCTCAGACAACACATGATTCGCCATAGCGGAAATCATCGGTATACTTGCTCGAAGTGCTCTCGATCCTTTGCATATCCTTATCTGGTACGGGAAATCGATGTTGTTTACGCGTAGCTGAAGGAACACGAGATGACAAAGCACGAGGGAATCAAGCCGTATGTCTGCTCTTTTGAGGGTTGTGGGAAGCAGTTCAATTCCAAAAACACGCTTCACCTCCATGAGCTCGCTCATTCCAAGCCGTTTGTCTGCCCTATCTGCTGCCGCCAATTCGGTTACGCGTGTGACCTTAAGAGGCACCAGCGAAAGACCCATTCAATGTGGCGTCCTTGTTGAACAAACAGAGCAACTAATTGCGTGTATGTGAATTATGCGTGAAAATCATCATAACCCTCCGGCTTGGGTGCAGAACTACTGTCGAGGTCTCCGTTGCATGAGTCCTTGACAAAAGAAACGTTACTCTCGTTGTAGCTGTCTCTGTGCGACGCCACCTCGTCCTCCTCAGACAGGTCGTACGCGTGAGACGATACAATCGTAAAACTATCGTCCACCCGCGTGTCCTCTCCATCGGCGTCCAGTCCGGTGATAAACGAGGCTTCCTACTCGTCACGATTCCAAAATAGATTCCCACGTTCGAGGACTCGTTTCGACTCTCCCTCGCATCATCGCTCTTCTTTGAGGAATTCTAAGCATAACGCGAATGAAATCGTCTCCCACATCCTTTCCGTCCTTTATCGACTTGTGAAAGGGCCACAGTTTTGAAGGGAATACAAACAACCTCCATATGGAGTACGCGACGAATATCCCACAGACGAAAATGAACGGCCTGTTCATTTGCGGGATTACCACTCTGACAAGAGACGAATGGGAAGGACGACGGAAATGCCCCCGATTTTCGGAGCCCTCTGAGGAGAACCAAACAAACTCTGCAATTCACGCCATGGACGAAGCCGTTCCCATTCGTGTGAAGTCTATGGACGATCGGGTTGAGGAGATGTCTGTGAAGCTAACGGACAAGGTGGATCGGCTTCGAGAGATGGTTCATACGAAATTTGGTATGTGTGTTGTGTTTTCGTGAGGTTCAGACATTCCGTTGGAAGAAATCACGCTCCTCTTCAGAGGAAGAGTGCTGAAGGGCGACCAGACTCTGTTGTCCTACAAAGTGGAGCGTGACAACACGATTCTGTTGGTCCGCAGGCGACATCCTGAGCCGGGTAGACTTCATCCGTTTGGGTGATCGTTAGCGCAGCCGTCGGCGCAATCGCCAGCGCAGCCAAGAGAATCCAGAGGGACGGAACGCCAGAATGCACCAAACGACGCGTTCTCTTATAACCTCCATCAACTGTTCTTCTTTCCTCGTGTGGTGATGCCTAGAGAGCTGCTCCGTGATGAACTGAGCGCTGCTCGAGACCGATTGAGTGCCTCGCTCCATTCGACTTCGGGGAGCCATCCAGTCTCTGCAGAGCTCATTGAGAAGATGCGGACTGTTATGGATATCTTCCAGACCGTTCAAACGAACACCCAATCGGCAATCACACCAGTCCTCAACATTCTTCATGTACGAGTCTGCATTGTGAATGACGTGTAGTCCACAAATACAAATAACGCATTGACGTCGAGCCAGGTTGGATGTGGAGTGTTTGCTATCACGACTAGCTGGACATGCTGAACAGCTACATGCGGCACTACTCTGTGTTCATGTCGTCGTTCGACAGTATCCTCAGCATGATTCACTCGATGTCGACGCCATCTGCCCCAGCGGGGTCTTCTGCCTCCGTTCCGAGTAATTCTTCCTCGTCTGATGCTGCGCCACATTCGACGGGTTCGCATAGAGACGGGCCGCAGGAATTGCAAGTTGTGCTGCGCATGTCGTTCCCGGATAGCGACGTGAACGGCGAGAACCAGGGCTACGTGCAGCAGTTGACGCAGCGCGTTATGGAGTCGTTGCTTGAGACGATTCGTTCGGACCCGGATGGAGGGCAATCGGGGAGTCGGTCGTCTAGTTCGAGTCAACAGAATTCGTCTAGTTCGAGTCAACAGAATTCTTCCAGCTCGAATCAACACCAGTCTTCCAGTTCGAGTCAGGCGCAATCTCAACGAACTCAATCGCAATCATCAACTCAGGGTCAATCTCAACAACAAACGCAACAAGCACCAACCAGCCAGCCCACCTCCGTGGACGAGATACTGGAATCAACACTCGACGAAGTAATGTCACATTCGCACCAACAGAAGCGAGATAACCCTTCCAGCTCGCACCCTCCTTCAAAGAAACCCAAATACCGTCTTTGTTCAACAAACACACCAAGCATCATACATGTCGTCCATATCGTCGTCCTCCTCCGCGGGCTTCGCAGCAGGAGCCGCAGGAGTCGCCGGAGCCGCAGAAGCAGGCGTCTCCTCCACGTCACCGTAAAGACCGTCCATGTCCTCGTCCGCAGCCACCGCCGCCGGCGCGTTGTTGCCGTCAGGGAAGGAGAAGTTCGCCACGCCCGAGCCCATGCTGCCACGCTGCTGCTTCATCTTCTGCGAGAACGACTCGTACTTCAGCAGGTCCGCATCGCTCACAGAACGACGCGACTCACGGATGGCGTACTCGAAGTGCTTCTTCGTCACGTACGGCACCGGATCCTCCTCCTCCGGCAACTGGTCCTCCGTCAGACCCGACTCCAACATCTTCTCGCGCGCGATCTTGCGCTGCATCACCAGCTCGATGCGCTCGCGAATCGCGTACTTCACCGCGCGCTGGCAGATCTCCGACAGGTCCGCGCCGCTGTACTTGTCCGTCGCCTGCGCGATCACGTTCAGATCCACGTCCGGCGCCACCGGCGACTTGCGCAGGTTCGCCTTCAGGATGGAGACACGCGCGGGCAGATCCGGCATCGGGATGAAGATCAGCTGGTCCAGACGACCCTATTCATAACCCACGCCAATCGGGACAACGGGTCGCATGAGCGCAGTGTCGATGATGTCGGGGCGGTTGGTGGCGCCGATGATGAACACGCTCTTCTTGCTCTGCATGCCGTCCATCTCCGTCAGCAGCTGGTTCATCACGCGGTCGCCCGCGCCGCTGTCGCCCGAGCTCTGCGCGCGGCTGCGCGCGATGGAATCGAGCTCGTCGAAGAACAGAATGCACGGCGCCGCGCTGCGCGCCTTCTCGAAGACGTCGCGCACGTTGGCCTCGGACTCGCCGAACCACATGGTGAGCAGCTCGGGGCCCTTGATCGAGATGAAGTTCGACTGGCACTCGTTCGCCACCGCCTTCGCCATGAGCGTCTTGCCGCAGCCGGGCGGTCCGTAGAACAGCACGCCCTACAACTCACGTCAGACCGCTTCGCCTACGCGCGTGGGGTCCATGCCGTACTTCTCGAACATCTCGGGGTACTCCACGGGGTACTGCACCATCTCCTTCAGCTCGCGCTTGACATCCTCCAGACCGCCGATGTCCTCCCACGTCGTCGTCGGCACCTCCACCACCGTCTCGCGCAGCGACGCGGGGTTCGCCTTGCTCAGAGCGTACTTGAAGTGCTCCTGCGTCACCGCCAGCGAGGCCAGCACCTCCGCGTCGATCTCGTCGTCGTCCATGTCGATATAGTCCATCTTCTCGCGAATGCACTGCATCGCCGCCTCCGTGCACAGCGACGCGATATCCGCGCCCACGAAGCCGTGCGTCTCCTTCGCGATCGCCTCAGGGTCCACCGACGGGTCCAGCTTCATGTTCTTTGTGTGGATGCGCAGGATCTCCAGACGACCCGCCTCGTCGGGCACGCCGATGTCGATCTCGCGGTCGAAGCGCCCGAAGCGACGCAACGCGGGATCGATAACGTTGGGTCGGTTGGTGGCGCCGATCACCACCACGCCTGCGCGCTGCTTGATGCCGTCCATAAGCGTCAGCAGCTGCGACACGATGCGCTTCTCCACCTCGCCGTTCGTTTTCTCGCGCTTCGGCGCGATCGAGTCGATCTCGTCGATGAAGATGATGGACGGCGCGTTCTTCTCCGCCTCCTCGAACGCCTTGCGCAGGTTGCTCTCGCTCTCGCCAGCCATCTTCGACATGATTTCGGGGCCGTTGATCAAGAAGAAGAAGGCGCCCGTCTCGTTCGCCACGGCACGCGCCATCAGCGTCTTGCCCGAGCCCGGAGGACCGTAGAGCAGCACGCCGCGCGGCGGCTTCACGCCCAGCGTCTTGAAGAGCTGTGGGTGGCGGAGCGGCAACTCGATCATCTCGCGGATCTGCTCCATCTGGCGACGGCATCCGCCCACGTCGTCGTAGCCCACGTCGTCGAGACGCTCCTCGTCCTCGCGCTTCAGCGGCTCGCCATCGCAGTAGATCTCCGTTTCGGGAGAGACGATGCACTCCGTTCCGGGCTCCATGTCCACCACCTTGAACTCCACGGGGTGCATGGCCTCGCGGACGATGAAGGTGTCTCCCAGCTTAATCGGACGGTAGGACTCCAGGAAGTAGGGCTTCAGGTACACCTCGAAGATGTTTCCCGTCACGCCCTCCATCGTGTCGTCGAAGGGCAGCACGCAGATCTACGCCTAATACGAGAAGGGTATAGGAACCTTCGTGCCGTTGGGCAAGTTGTCCACGGCCTTCACCGTGACCAGGTCGCCGAGACGCACCGCGAGGTTCTTTCGGATGACCTACGCGTGACGATCGCTCGACATCCCGACCTTGTTCATGATAACGCATCCGAAGTCGCAGTTGGCCTCCGTCACGATGGCGACGGTGGATTTGCCGCGCTTTCCCTAGGAGTCACGCTTCCGCGAGGCGAATCACCTTTATCGATACAATATCTCCTTTGAAGAAACCGAGCTCGGTAATCTTGTCCGCGTTCAATCCGATGATGGAGTTCTCATTTTGGTCATCATTCTGGGCGGCATCAACTAACAGTCGGTAAGGAGATCTCTTCTTCTTTAGCGGCTGCTTGACGTCGGGGTTCGGATTTGAATTTGGCTGTTCTACGTCCATTGAAGTTCTTTTTTGTGACTTTCACGCACATGAAGAAACGCAAAATCGGGCGTATTTCGGTCATGAATTCTGTGTGGAAGGTTCTTCAGTCTGTTTGCCTCGTCGACGGAGTGCGGGAGGGAAGCGAGGTGGGAGGGATGGGGCGCGGGATGCATCGATTTGTTTGTTGTCTGTTTCCCGAATGGGATGAGCTGTATAGGGGCGAGGTGAGGAGAACAAACAAGCCCGTCTAGCTCAGTCGGTAGAGCGCTAGGCTCTTAACCTAGTGGTCGGGGGTTCGAGCCCCCCGGTGGGCGATTCCTTTTTTCTTCCTTCTATTCTGTCTGGAAGGGAAGGAGGTGTTGTTTTTCGTTATGAACAAGACGTATTCTTTTTCCTCACGAACAAGACGCCTCTTTTGCGAACAAACACAGGACTCGTAAAAGAGATCCACAACAGACTTGTACTCATCGGGGATGGAAAAATGACTGAGATTCACCTTCGGCGTGTTGAAGAAGAGGATGAAGTAGTCGGTGAGCGTGTTGAGGAGCAGCGACACATCCCCATTGCTTCCCATCTCCTTCTGAACCCTACTCGTGAGTGGAATCACACGCACAAACGGCAGCAACGACTTGTACAGAGAGAGGAGAAGGAGTGTCCAGACGAAGAGGATTCCCTCGAAGACCAGATTCACGCTCCGGCAGCGCGAGAGCAGGAGCGTTATTGTCTTCACGCTGTACACACATCGACGCAGATCACCCAGACAGAGAGTCGTGTACCACTCCTTGTGCTTCTCCGCCTCGGGCATGTCTCGGATGTATTGCTTGTAGGCGAGCTGCAGCTGCATCGAGGAATTCAGAATCACGGGCATCAAATCGTTGTTCACATTCATCAGCACGCTCGCAGAAGGCTGATAGAGGAGCCTGTCGATCGTGACCTCGTCCGCGGAGTAGAGACACTTCATCAGCAATCTCCACTCCAGCTGCACCTGCAACTTCTTCCCGTTCCTATTCCTCAACAGAGAAAGTCGTGCTTACGACACAGACGGAATCGGCGCCTTCTCCGCTCGCTCACACACCTCCTCGTACTGTCTCTGCACCAAGCGGTAGCACTCCTTCCACTGGTGCGTCCAGTTCCCCGTGCCGCAGAGACGGTTCACGGAGGTGACGAGCGGCGCGAAGAGCAGCGCGTCGTCCTCGACGGCCGGCTTGTCGCAGGAGAGGGGAGTGGATAGTGAGCTGAACAGAGAGGCGATCGTATCTTCGATGGGGAGAAGGCGGGAGTTGTTGAATCCGAGCTCCCTCAACTGGATGTCGCGCTGGAGATAGCGCGTGGCGACTGCTTCCGAGAAGGTTCGCACAAGCCCCAGAAGGAGGAAGTCGACGAAGACGGAGAGGAAGGGAATGCGGGAGGTGGTGATCAGAGACAGGAGGGACTTGCCGAAGAAACGGAGGCTGACCAGGATGGAGAGGAGCAGAGCGAGGGACGCGATGCACAGAACGTCGCGCAGCGTCATGAGGAAGTGATCCCTCTTCGGAAGAGGAGAAGAGGGCGGCGTGATATCGAATCGCTATGACATAAAGAAGGGGAGACGAGGAAACCCTGTGCTTCCACATGTACAGGTAGTACACGACATGATACAAAATGGACGCAACAAGAAGACTGACGGAATGTCTGCTACCACTAGGATTGAAACGGATAGAGGATAACGCACTCCCACAGCCCATTCGTTCCAAAGCAGCAGTGGATGGTAAACAGCAGTCCGTAATTCACGACGATGAGAATCCAGAAGAGCAGGTGCTTTACGTGGAAGTACTCTCTACACACCTCGCCGAGAGAGACGTCTTTGAAGGGTTGAACCACGGCAATGCGGCTCCAGTAATAGAGAAAGGGAATCTACGGTGAAGAGGAAGAATAACACGGAACATTGAGCGAAAACACGACGAACACCACCTTTAGCCGATTTCCGACCCACCCCCAAACGCCCTTCTTCCAGAGAGCAAGCGGGTTCATGAAAAGACTACAGGCAGCAATCACGACCGCAATGGGTAAGAAGGAATACACGAACGAGATCCAGCGTCTCCTCCTCATGCAGGCGTTGATCGACTTCTCAGTGGTTCCATCCATGGCAGTGCCAGTTAAATTGTGGGTCCTGTGTCGGGTGTACAGAGGGGGCAGTGTGGAGTGCGTTTGAATTCGATTGGGTCTTTCGTGAGACGCCACAATCCATTTTGAAATGAGCGAGACGAGAGTTTTCTTCGACATAACGATTGGCGGAAAGCCGGGTAGGATGGTGGTGTGAGCAAATCACGAATAGCTGGCAGAATCGAGATGAAGCTCTACAAGGTACCCGCTTGAAAAGAGAGGTGACGCATAGGATACCCCCAAGACTGCGGAGAACTTCAGGTACAGAAGTGAGGCAGGAGGTGAGGTGTAGAGCGCTTTGCACGGGAGAGAAGGGAATGGGCAAGAGCGGGAAGCCCCTCCACTTCAAGGGCTGCACGTTCCACCGTGTGATCAAGGACTTCATGATCCAGGGAGGCGACTTCACGCGCGGCAATGGCACGGGCGGCGAGTCGATTTATGGCGAGAAGTTCAACGACGAGAACTTCCACCACAAGCACAACAAGGCTGGTCTCCTTTCCATGGCCAACTGCGGAAGAAACACCAATGGTTCTCAGTTCTTCATCACCACCGTGCCCACGCCCCACCTGAACAACAAGCACGTGTGCTTTGGCGAGGTGGTGAAGGGAATGGAGGTCGTGCGCATGATCGAGCGTACGCCCACGAACAGCAACGACAAGCCTATTAAGCCCGTGGTGATTGCGAACTGCGGAGAGATTAAGGAGGAGGCGAAGGCGGTGTGTCGTGGAGTGGTTGCGTGATGTGTAGGCCCCGAAGAAGGAGAAGGAGGAGAAGCCTGCTCAGAAGAGAGAGAGAAGCCGCAGCCGTTCTGATGACAGCGATTAAGAGCTGGGTGTTTCTTGAAAAGACGTTATGAAGTGATTTGAACGAGCATTGGTTTATGAAACGGGTTTGAGCGTTGTGGCAGCAACCACTCTTTGCCATCTCTCCGACAGGACTCTTCATTTCTCGTCACACTCTGCCACTGAGATCAGCATAGAAATGGACAAGACGACCAGCGAGCCCTCCGTGTGGGACATCTACAACCGGTACAAACAAGGTGGGAAACGCTTTCCTTTCCCCTAATGTCATAGAACTGAGCGGAAAGACGGTGAATGACGCGTACATGCCCTCCTGTCCCGTTCTCATCGCATAGATCGAATATTCAGAACGTGCTGAAAAACAAAATCCAGTCCGGACTCCTGTCTGCCCAAAACAACCAAGAGGATACGACTATGGTGGTGGAGGAGAGGAAGAGCGAAACAAAGACGGAAACGCACACTACGCCGATCTATTCGACCACCGCCCACTCGATTCCGTTGAGCATGGTGAAAACGGGAATGGAGGTAGAGACGCCGAGCCAGCCCTTCGCTTACAGTCCCTCCGAGCTGACCTCCGTGTCCATGCTGAAGCTCGTGTTTCAGTGCGAGGACGCGTTGGTGATCGAAGCCATTCCCTCCACAGCCACCTGCAAACAAGTGAGACAGTACGTTGTCCAGCAGGCGCTATTCCCTTCCATCCAGTCCGTCCTGGGCTGGCGATTGTTCTTCTCGAACGCGTTGCTGGACGACAACAAGCTGATTTCGGAATACAATCTTCCCCAGGGCGCGCTGCTGCAGATTTGCTTCGTGGAGGGCGATGCGATGTCGGAGGAGCAGAACAAGCCCTACATCAATGCCGCGACATATTCTGCAGTGTATGATAAGAACGGAATACGGAAGACGCTGATTCGTGTGATCGAGCGTTCCAAGACGATTCCCAAGGCTTCGGAACCCCTGGTGTTGCCGGTAGAGACGCAGCACGTGGAAGAGACGACCGTTTCCTCGAAGCCGGCGGAGTTCGTTGAGGATTACTTCCCCATTCTGCGGAGAGAGGGCTACTACATGGTGCCCTCGCATTTCGACATGCGCCACATGACGGAGGAGGACCTGCAGCACGTGAAGGCGTTTACGGTGGGTCGCGAAGGAGCGGGCGAGATCTGCTGGGATGGGGAGACGGATGTGACGTTTTTGAATTTGGACGAGCGTGTCGTCATCGAAAGGGATTTGACCGGCACTCCTTTCGTGACCGTGTATCCCCAAGAGCTGTACATGAACGTGCTCCCTCCGGTCGGGTGCGAGTTAAACAAGCCCGCGGTCGTGCGCCTGTTCAACATGTACCCGCGAACGAGTCGGAGCGAGGCGGGATTGAAGCGCTACGAGGCGAAACTGCGGAAGATGGTCGAAGCGATGGGAGCGGAGTGGATCGGGTATGACGGGAGTACGGGCATTTTGGAGTTGCGTGTGGCTCATTTTTCGCGTGTTTGTAATAGAGGCGATTTTTGGATTCCACTATTCGTTGCAACATGGCGGTATTTCAGAACCGGTTTCTTCCTGCGTTCTTCGCATTGCAACTGCTTCTTCAACCGGCGGGACAGAAGAAGATCGCGTTGGTTCCACAGAGCGGATAATGCAGCGAATAGTGAGCAAAACGGGATTCGCGCCCACCCATTCTTGCCGGGCTGTTTTGTCCGTGGTGTACTCGAGAGTGCCGTTAGAAACCCGTTTGTTTTCGACGGACAGAGATCGGAGTCAACAAGGCGCAATGAATATGAGCAGGGAGTGGACGTGGAATTACGTCGAATACGACCGGTTTGCGTTTGACGAGTTCCATCGAGGGAGGCGGCGGCAACTGTACTATAACAAGCATACGAATCGCCTAAGCGCGAAGCAGCACGTCAGCGAACGTGGGAAGAGTGACGCCTAGTTCTCCTATCGCCTGCGCCACTTCGCCTTCCGGGATATCACCCACTTTCTGAAGATGTCGTGCTCGGATGTGTTTCTCCCATGGGTTTTCCTCTCCTTCGGCGTTGATGCGTAGAATTACCCCGCCTCCGTTCGCGGTCAGTATCTTCCCTACACCACCTGGGCCTCCGTCGCCGTGGTGTTCAGCTCCATGGCAAGCGTGTTCAGCACGCAGTCTCTCTTGTGATTCTCGATCCTCCTCCTCACGCTCAGGATTGCCGCGGGAATGAGCGCAGGAGCCGCACCACTGGCGGCAGCCATCAACTGGATCCTCAAGGACGGCCTCGGCCAGCTGGGCGGCATGGCGTTCGCCGCGTGAGTGTCATATGTCCTCCTAACCTCCAGTCTCGTGAACAGTCGCTTCGACGCCGACTCGCGCGGGTGGTGGCTCTTCTCCTCGTGGATCCTCGAGCTCTCCACGTGGCTGGAGGTGCTCGCGCTCCTCGCGCCACATCACTTCCTCTTCTACGGCGGGCTCGCCAACCTGGGTAGGGGCTGAGAGTGGCGTGGACGGTAGGGAAGACGATTTCGGGGCTGGCAGGCAGTGCGACGCGCGCCGGCATTCGCTACGGTTTTGTGCATGCGCACAACATGGGTGATTTGACGGCGAAGGAGGGATCGCAGGTGATCACCGCTTCGCTCCTGGGAACGGCGATCGGGCTTCTGCTGAGTCCGTCGCTGCCCGTGAACTCGGTGGGAATCATGCTGAGCTTCTGCATGGCGATTAGCGGGTGCGCTCTCTTTTCGGTGTACCACTCGCTGCGCTTTGTCGCGCTTCCCACGCTCAATTATCAGGTGGGAGATGGAGAGCGGATTCATTCGTAGAGAGGAGAATTGCTGATGCAGCACTATCTCCGCACGGAGGAGGTGCTGTCGCCTCAGGTGATTGCAGAGCGGGAGCGGTACTATCTGCCGTATCTGGACGTGAAGGGAAATGCGCTGCCGATTGTGATGGGCGTTTCCTTCGTCGCTTCTCTCTCGGGCTGTGAGTCAACGGAAGAGATCAAGAAGCGTCTGCACTTCTTTGAAGACGAGCAGTACGTAATGAGCGATTGTGTTTGTGTATGCGTGACGGGGTTGTCTGATGGATAGAAACAGAGTCTGTTTCGATCGATTGTGAACAGGAAGCGTCGGAAGCAGCGAATGATCGCCATTTCGCTGAATGCGAATGCCACGTTTGGGTTGGGTGTTTTCTTTAAGGTTAGGTCGGAGGACCAGTTGCGCGCTTTTTATCACGCGTATCTCTTCCGAGAGTTGGTGATGGAGCGTCAGTTGGGAGTGGATGCTCCGGAGAGAGACTGCTTGGTGTCTGTGTCCTATGAGCGAATGAAGCGCTCGTTTTCCCGCTTTCGAGAGAAGCTGGAGAAGGCAGGCTGGGACTGCCAACACTTGTTTTTGGAGGAGAGGGATTGTCGTTTTTCAAAGGAATAGTTGTGGGGTGTTTGTTGGTGAGCAGAATTCAGTTAGGTGAGTGAATCTGAGGAGGGCGCTATGGTAATTGCTGGTGATGTTCGTGAACAAATCACGAGAGTCTCCAATGCAAGTGAATAACTCTTACACACCCCCACACCCCCACAATTCCACTCCACTCCTCTCCTTTCCATCTCCAAAACAATGAAACGGCGGCTGGAAGACACCTCCTCGAACCCCTTTCTCCAATCAAAGTGCCCCGCTGCACCCAATGCATACTCGTCTCGCTGTCCCCGAGAGTTCTTCTCCATCATCCCACACCCCGTCCCAGCGGGAGCGGGTACTGCATTTATTCATAACCCTAGAGCGGTTGCGGCCATTACGGGGGAAGCGCCTCCTCCCTTCATGCGTGCCTTCGGGAGAAAGCCGTTCGCCTCTCCTGCAATCTCTACCCCCAGGGGTACACCCAGTAGCGCATTTCCACCCCACGGTTCCGATTTGCAGGGGGGAACGGATTCAAAGCCGGGGAGGGTGAACAGTGAAGACCTGCAGACGGAGAAAACGAGGGAAATGGTGCAGATTCCCTTCTCTCCCGACAATGTCCAGGGACCCGGTGTGAAGCGCATTTGGCCCGTCATGGGTTTCGGAAAGCTGGAGATTTGGGAGAAGAAGGACGCCTTCCTCTTTCTCTTGGCCATTCCCGGCGTTCCAAAAGACGCCATCGACGTGTCGTTAAAACCTTCGAGCATTGTCGTGGAGTGCGTTCGCAAGCCGGTATCCGTGTGTCTCGACAAGTACCATCATCTGGAGAGACCCACCGGAAAGCTCATTCGAACGATTCAGCTCCCCTCGAAGGCCAATCCGGACACGATTTCCTGCTCCTATGTAGATGGGCTGTTGCGTATCACAGTTGGGAAGAAGGAAACGGAGGAAGAGGTGATCAGGGTTCCTGTACAATAGTTCTGTATCATATGGGAGTGGTTTCTTCAAACACACAATTCCTTGCTTCGATGGGAAAGATGATGGTACGGAGTGTCTCCCGAGTCTGACTTGCAGAAGCACGCTGTCGACTTGGCCATTCACCCCAAGTGGGTGATTCCAGTGGTTCCCGCTGGGAGCATTCTACAACGCATGTCTGTGATCGTGAACAAGGGGAAGATCGTCGACATTCTTCCTCGCGAAGTCCATTTGTGTTCCAAGCGTCACCTCTAGGACTATGACGCGTTTTACACACCCACGAAGGAGGTGGTGCTAAACAAGCACGTACTCCTCCCCGGTTTCATCAATGCGCATGCCCACACCGCGATGTACCTCTTCAAATCGTACGGAGACGACAACAGTCTTTCCGACTGGTTGGGTAGTATTCGTTCCTTCCCTTCACCCCAGAGCACTACATTTGGCCCATGGAGAAGATGTTCATCTCGCATGAGTTTATCTCGGATGTACGAACTCAGTCATTTTCATTTCCACATAGGGAGTGTGCATGGGCTGTGCGGAGATGCTTCGCAGCGGAACGACTTGCTTCAACGACATGTACTACATGCCCAACGAAACGGCCTCCATCGTGACAGAAATCGGAATGAGAGCGGTCATCGGTCTCATGGGACATGATGACGCGGAGCATCAACAAACCGTCTCCCCTCTCTCCACTCGTAACCTGTAGAACCGTGCCTTCTTGTCCGAGCACATGCACTCGTGTCCGCTCATCACCTACTCCATCGCCCCGCATTCTCCCTACCTCTACAGCGAGCACGCCTTGAAGGAGATCCACGACGCCTGCGAAGACTGCCACACCTTCATGCACATCCACGTCCAGGAGACGAAGGAGGAGTTGGAGAACAGCGTGCAGGGCAACCACGAGGGCAAGGGCTGTCACAAGAGTCAGGCGTGCTGCTCGCCCATTCAAAACATGGCGGATGTGGGGTCGTTGGACCATGCCTGTTGCGCCCACTGCGTGCATGTGCTGGACAGCGACATCGTACTGCTGGCGCAGCACCACGCCTCCGTCGTGCACTGTCCCAGCAGCAATATGAAGCTGGGCAGCGGCATTGCGCCCGTGCAGCGGATGCTCGATCAAGGCGTGAACGTGTGTCTGGGCACCGACGGCGCCTCCAGCAACAACAACCTCGATATGCTTCACGAAATGCGGACGGCGGCGCTGCTGGGCCCACTGGCGGACGGCGACGCCAAAGCGGTGAGCGCGCAGACGGTGTGTGAGGCGGTTGTGTGTTATGCGTAGGCGTTGGAGATGGCGACGATCAACGGAGCGAGGGCGCTGGGGCTGGAGAAGCGCGTGGGCAGTATTGAGGCGGGGAAGTGTGCAGACCTGATCGCAATTGACATGGACCGTCTGGAGTCGATGCCGCTTCACAATCTCTTCTCGAGCATCGTGTACGCCACGGGCAGAGAGCAGTGAGGGTTGGGAGAGGAGGTGAGGTGTAGAGTGACGCATGTGTGGGTGAATGGACGGTGTCTGATGGAGGACAGAGAGCTGAAGACGCTGAACGTGGAGGAGCTGTGTAAGAAGGCGAGAGTGTGGGAAACCACGCTGCGTGAGGGCAATCCGTATGTGGAAGGCTCCGAGGAAGGATGTGTCAGTCCCTTTTAGTCATTTATCGTGTGGGTGTTTGTTGCGAGCAATGCGAGCATTGCGAGCAAGCGGAGGGGTTCGGAGGAGGGTTGCTCAAGACATCTCACACTGCCACTTGATTATCCCACCCTTCTGTTAAGAAATGAATGATTCCTAGGAATCCACGTATGAAGAGAATCAGTTGGGGACACAGAAGCTCATGATCTCGCTTAATGAATCACGTTGCAACCTGTATTCTGTTTGTCCCTCATCCCATTCCTGCATTGCAAAGGATTGAAATAAAGACTTTGACTCCCACCCAAAATCGGCTCCATTTCCGCCTCTCTCATTATCCATCTCCGTTCA
>ERZ1106923.217-NODE-217-length-25809-cov-16.451969_pt1 | contig 25809 bp, 24 predicted proteins | sample MGYA00403657_ERZ1106923 | MGnify/ENA primary metagenome ERZ1106923 (study PRJEB35170, sample SAMEA104062425) | human gut metagenome | biome: human gut; feature: human-associated habitat; material: faeces | place: Denmark | collected 2012-06-19 ...
TGCCCAGAAGAAGTACGTGAACAAGAAGAGACTCATGGGTCGTGCTCACTAAATGAGGATGGTTACTGAGAGAACAAATGATTTTCGTCGTGTTTGCTCACAAACAACTGCAGTTAGTAGTATGTGTTGCGCTCGATCCACCCCGCGTTTCGGAGGATCTGCTTGGTCTCCGCATTGACCGTCACCGTGGTTGTTCGTCGCATGAGGAACTTCCTCACCTCGTCGTACACAATGATCAGCACCATGTAGGGCATCCCCATAAGCCAGCTCGTGAGAGGCACAGGCCTTGTTCTCAGCACATCGTTCAAAAAGGGAGTGTAGAGAAGGAAACTCGCAAGGATCAGCTCGAAGAACAGTGCCGCGTTCATAGCGCTATTCGACATCCCCTGGTCGATAATGGAGAGCATTCGCGTTTTGCAGATGAGAAGGTCCGCCACTTGGACGATGACGATCACCACCAAGTACGACGTCTGCGCATAGTGCAACGCCTCCTTCTGCATCATGCGTGAAGCGATGTTCATCACCAATCGACCCTCCTTCACTTCTGTGAGCGCATACCTGTATCCCTCCTCCGCCTTCGACGTGGAGTGATAGAAGGACGCCTTGCGATACAGCTTCTTGCCCATCGCGCTGTACTCCGCATCGTTCAGAATCAGCGCCAGCACGCGCGACGTCAACTCGCTCTTGTTCTCGCACTCCTCTTCCAAGTCCGACAGTCGCCACGCGCCCACAGGCTGGTACCCCAGCACCGCCGTCGCACTGCCCACCAGCCCCACGCTCGACGCGGCCGCCACGTCCTCCTCCACCCACGTCCTCCTCCAGAAGGGCGAGACACGACCTCGCAGCGGCAGGTACGGGTAGTAGCCCGCGCGGAGGAGGACTGCGATCGACTGCTCCGTCACCACGCTGTTCCCCGCGGTGAAGGCGCCCTCGGAGGTCGCGTAGGAGGCGGGGTCGGCGAGGTTGAAGTGCGGCACTGAGGACAAGGAGCCCTTGAAGTTCTTGGCGGGAAAGTGACAACCAATCAGATGACCGTTTTCCTCGGTGTCCCAAAACATATAGCCCTGAGTGAACATGGAGAAGAAGTCGTGCTGGTTGGTAACACTTCCCTCCCACTTCTCGAAGGATGAAACGCCCTCACGCACCACCTCGCGGAACCAGTGTCCGCCCTCCGTCTTGCAATACAGCGTCTGCTTGCCCCAATTCTCGTATGCCCCCAAACCCATCAGGATGTGTCCAGGATACCCGAAGTTCGTCATCACCATCAGAAAAGTGAAGAACGCAGCGATGCACTGAATCACGCCAATCTGAAGGTACGCGAAGAATATGAGCTTCGAGTTCACCAACTTGTCCTGTCGCGAGTCGCGGGGAGGGCGTTTCATTATATCCGCCTCGGGAGTTTCGTAGGCGTAGCTGATGGCGGGAAGCATGTCCGTGCCGAGGTCGATGAGCAGAATGAGAATGGTTTCCAACGGGAGAGGGATTTGGAACACAATGAACGCCAAAAACGGGCCGATTTCTGGAATGTTGGAGGACAGCGTGTACGCAATGGATTTCTTCAGATTGTCGAAGATCAGACGTCCCTCTTCAATTCCGTTCACGATCGACGCGAAGTTGTCATCCACCAGAATCATGTCCGCCGCCTCCTTGCTCACCGCAGAGCCCATGATGCCCATCGCGATCCCGATGTCCGCCTTACGCAGCGCAGGTGCGTCGTTCACGCCGTCGCCCGTCACCGCCACGATCTCGCCGCGCCTCTGTGCCTGTTCCACGATCATCAGCTTCTGCTGTGGCGACGTGCGCGCGAACACCACCTGCGGGTGGTCCAGAATGTCGTCCCAGAGCGATGCGGGCAGGTCCGGCGTGAGCTCCCAGCCCGGCACCACGATGGCTGGAGCCAGTGCAGGGTCCTCCCAACCCGGATCGCCCTCCTTCAGCCCCTTTGCTTGGTTTCGCAACTCCACGTCCTCCGACGTGTCGCCCCACAGAATGCCCACCTTCTTCGCGATCGCCTTCGCCGTCACCGGGTGGTCGCCCGTCACCATGATCACGCGGATCCCCGCGGTTTTGCATTTCTCCACAGCGGGCGGCACCTGGGGGCGTGGGGGGTCGATCAGTGCCATCATGCCCACGAAGCACAGCTTCGTGAACACCGCGTCCGTGTGCGGCACCCCCGCGGGAAACGAGTCGCGATCTTCGCCCAGCGGGAAGTTGGGCGTTTCGCTGCTGAAGGCGTAGTCAGGCGTGTACACCGCGGGGTCGAGCGCGAGCTCGCAGAGTCCGAGCACGCGCAGTCCCTTGCGTGACAGCTCCAACTGGATACTCTCCATGTGCTCGCGCAGCGCGGGGGTGAACGGGACCACCTCGCCGTTCAGCAGACAGCGGTCGCAGCGCGTGAGAATGCGCTCGGGCGCGCCCTTCATCACCAGGAGGAGCTGGCTGCTGGCGGGCTGGCGATGGACGGAGACCTGGTACTTGTTGGTGGAGTTGAACGGGATCTCCTTCACCTTCGCGTGCTCCACGCGGTACGCGTCCACATCCAACGAGCCTTGCACGAACTTGAGCAACGCCGACTCACTCGCGTCGCCGATCGGTTTCCACATGACGCGTCGCTCCGTGGAGCCGTCGCCGAGCACGAACTCCTCAACGAAGGGCTGCGGCGTGGTAGGGTCACCCCGTTTGAACTTGGAAGACTCGTCCCACTTGGCGTTGTTGCATAGTGCGGCGATGCGTCGCAGGTGCGTGAACGAGAGCGCCGTTTCGTCGAGCGTGGGCCGCGCGTACATCGAGCAGTCGCAGTCGAACACCGCGTCGTCGTACACCACGTTGGCGACCGTCATCACGCTCTGTGTGAGGGTGCCCGTCTTATCCGAGCAGATGCAACTGGTCGACCCGAGCGTCTCCACGCCCTCCAAGTTCTTGACCAGCACGCTCTTCGCAGACATGCGATGTGCTGTGAGCGAGAGCGACACCGTGACCGTGACAAGGAGTCCTTCGGGCACGTTGGCGACGATGATTCCGATCATGAACACGAGGTTGGTGATGAGGTCCGTGCCGATGAAGCACCCCACCAGGAAGAACACCACGCCTAGCGTCACCGCCACCACGGAGATGATGTAGATGAAGTGGTCCAGCTCCGACGCGATCGGGGTTTTCGCCGACCCGGTGGTGAGCGTCAGCGTCGCGATACGTCCCATGAAGGTGTGATCGCCCACGGCTGTGACCACGCCCTTGCAGCTCCCTTTGGGCACCTGTGTGCCGAAAAACGCCATGTTTTGCGTCTCGAGGGGATTGGCGTTGGTGCAGTTGGGAGAGCGCTTGCACGGCTCCGACTCGCCAGTCAGCGACGCGTTGTCTACCTGCATGTCGTCCGAGCACTCGATGATGCGGATGTCGGCAGGCACGCGGTCGCCCGCCTTCAGGTGGAGGATGTCGCCCACCACGAGGTCCTCCGTGTCGACTTCCCGTGGGTTTCCGTCGCGGATGACGGTGCAGTGGTCGGGCATCATGTTCTTGAAGGACTCCATGAGGTTGTTCGACTTCTTCTCCTGGAGATAGGTGAAGAGTCCGGTGATGAACACGACGGCAAACAGAACGATCCCGAGGTACAGGTTTTCGACCTCCTGCTTCAGCGCGTAGCCGATGAAGCAGAGCACCGAGCCGGCCAGGAGGAGGAGAGAAAAGAAGCCGGTGAATGTCTTCAGAAAGCGCAGCCACTCCGGAATGGACTTCGGGGGCGTCATGCGATTCGGACCATCCCTCTGGAGACGAATGGACTGCTCCTCCGAGGAGAGGCCCTTGTCGCAGTCCGTTTTCAGTCGCTCTCCCAGGAGGATAGATAGGTCCACTTGGTGCACGTCAGTCATTCCCTGAGGAGTCGCTCCCTGTCCATCGCTATCTTTTTGAACAGAAGTCATTTGTCGGAACAAGCGTTCAGGAAAGAGTGAGGGATCAAGAAGCGAAGGGGTCAACAGGGGCGAAGAACAGTTGGGACGTGAGTGCATATAATTGGGTCGGAGTGTTTTGCATGGATTGTAGAGGGGTAGAGCGCGTTTTCGGGTCTCTTGGAAGAAGGGAGAAGGAAGAAGAATAATGGAGCAGCGAACGCGCTTCATATTGCTATAATGAGAGGCAGAATGCATGGTCATTCAAAGGCACCAAAGAAACGAAGAAGACGGAGAATCAGCGAGATGTGCCCTCGTTTTTGCTCTCTTCGTGGAATCGACAAAGATGCCGTTCATATTCACGGCAAACCAAACGAGAGCGATCATTCTTCCCCTTCCAAACGCAGCTCTTCCATACCCCGCTCAGCACACAATTTCAGAAATAGGAAGACGTCCATCGTTCTAACGCTTGGATGGGATAAACTGGATTCGGGAGCGTCGTCCACGGAATGGCACGGATAGTTGCTTCAGGAGCGGAACGACAGACAGTCTGACTTGATCGAACAGTCAAAAGATTCATTATTTGTGAAAAGAGATTTGGATTCGTCATGTTCGGAAGATTTCTCGGAACAAAGAAGCCCACGCAGACGAAGGAGGACCAGCCCATCGATATGACTCGTTTCAATGACCATATGACCACTCTGGACAAGCGAGAGGAAATGACACAAAAGAAGATCAACGACATCGACGCGCAGCTTTCCCAGTGATTGTCGGTGCGAAGGGGTTATGCGTAGGCTGAAGCAGCAGATGGCGAAGAGAGGATCCAATTACACAACGTTGCGTAACCAGGCGTCTGCTGTACGCTTCGTTTGGGTAGTTTACCTGTAGTTGCTGAAGAGAAGAAACCTGCTCCAGAAGCAGCTGACGTCCGTGCAGAATATGAACTTGAGCATGGGCCAGACCGCCATGACCATCGAGAACATGGAAATGATGAAGGAGCAGTACAAGGTGATGAAGGAGGTTTCGGACGCACAGAGCCAGATGTTCAAGCAGGTGGACATGAACGAGTTCATGAACCTGTCGGATAAACTGCAGGATATGCGCGAGGACATGGACGACGTGCAGGAGATGATGATGGACGGAATGGTCGGAGACACAGAGATCGACGAAGACGAGCTGGATCGCGAGCTGGCCTCGATCAGCGTCGAGCCCATGCCGACGCCCGGTATGTCGGTTCCCGGTCAGCAGGTGGGACCCACGGCTGATCCTATCGCTCCTGTTCCTTCTATGCCGGCCCAAGACAACGCTTTTAACCTTAATGATTTGAATACTCTGTAATGTTGCTGTGTTTGTTGTAGCAAGTATCGGGTGTGTTGGACAGCGCGTGAAAGAGAGCCGTTTCCCCACTGTTAGGAATCCCTTTTCATTCTTTTTCCCATCATGGAGCCGAACTGGAAGACAGAGAGAGATACCATTCTAGAGCAAAGCAACGACTCCTTCACGACGTTGTCAGCGGAGGGTTGCGTACTTTGCCATCTTTCGACATCACCGGAGGGTACATTCTACTGCATGCACTTCGATACATCCGATAATGGAGTAATCATGGAGACCACGAAAGACGGTATTGTGAGAATGTCTGTGATTTCGAAAGGTGTCGAAGTGGAGCGCATCGATGCGTCTATGATTGTGCACAAGCAAATCGTGGATATGAATGTGGATGGTGTTCGTTGGGAGGGAGATGTGTTCAAGGACAGTCCGTGCGGAAAGGGCACGATGTGGGATTCGTTCAATCACAAGCTATACGAGGGTTTCATCTTCAACGGACAGTACGAGTGTTACGGCACGACGTTCCACTCTTCGTTGGAAAAGATCGAGTATCAGGGAGGGTTCTGCAACAACGAGAGGCATGGAAGGGGCACGCTGTTTGACCGCAATGGCGAAGTGGTGTATGAGGGAGAGTGGTCGAACAACTGTCACGACAAGATCACGAGCAACATGGTTGTAACAAAGACGGGTCCGTTCGACTCGTTATGCTCCGTCGTGGAGACGCTTCGCTTCAAGACGAACTGTTCTTCGTCGCTGTCCTCCTTCTCCCTCCACCACTTGCCGCGCCTCCAATCCGCGTTCTTCGAGGGCAAGGCGTTCTTCGACAAGAGCATGAACGGCAGTTTCAGCGTGTACAGTTGTCCTTGCCTGTCCTCGCTCCTCATCAAACCGAACTCGTTCCCCAACATCACCTCCATCGTCTGTCACGGTACTCCTTCTCCCACGAACTCACTCTCAGACCTCCCAGCACTCACCGAATTGGAGTTCGGCGACCGCTTCGGCTACGAGGCGCGCACCATCACGATTCGCGGTCTGGACTTGAGCACGCGTTGATCGTAGACCTGTTTGCTCTCGAGGAGATGACGATGGGCTATGGAGTGTGCGGCAAGATGCGCCACGGTGTGGTCGAAAGTTGGGGATGTGTGGGGTGGTGAGAGCCAGACCTGCCGTCGCTGAAGGTGTGGCACGTCCAGAGCCACTCGCTGGAGGGCGCGCACGACGGTGAGGAGGGTCGCGACGTGTTCGAGTTGGAGGGTCAGGAGTGCACCAACAGCCACCTGGTGTTGCGCAGTAGTCACACGACACGCCCTCCATCGTAGACCTGCCCGCGCTGGAGCTGCTAGCGTCGAGGGGCGAGATGTTCGACGAGCTGGGCGACATCACGGTGGAGAGTGAAGGAATTGGAGGGAAATGAGGCGAAGACGTGCCGATGCTGCAGAAGATTGATGGTTACTACACCTTCCGCAAGGTGTACAAACTGACCGCCACCAGTGGGGACCAATTGGGTCCGTCATGAATAGATGCCCCCCTACTCGCGTCCGCCATTGAGGACAGATCCGAGCTTCTGTATCTCACCGTAAACCACCCGTTTTCCGTCAGTTCGCTTAGCGCGTCGATCGAGACGCTGGACATCGGCAAGTACACTGGGAACGACAAGACCACCAAAACCCTGGTTCTTTCTGGATTCCCGGAATTGGCGTCGATCCATATCGGTTACCATTCCTTCTCCTTCGTCGAAAAGGTGACGGTTTCGGACCTTCCGAAACTGGCCGCCTTCACGTTGGAACACGACAGTTTCATCATCAATTCTCCCTCCACCTCCTCCTTCTCCATCAAGCACTGTCCCCTTCTGCGAGTGTTTCACGTTCCCGCCAACTGCTTCACCTGGTACGCTGGATTTGAGATCGAGGGTCGTTGTGGCAAGTGGCGCTGAGTTGAAGACATGCCCGCGCTGGAGGAGATCGTCTGCGACAGAAGCTGCTTCCGCGAGGGCGAGTACTTCCGCCTCGTGGACTTCCCGCAGCTGCGGCGTGTAGCGTTGGAGGACAGCTGCTTCTACCCCACGAAGGAGGTGCGATTCGAGAGTGGGTGTGGGGTGTGGGGTGAATGAATAGACTTACCGAAGCTGGAGGAGATCGTGACGGGGTATGGCTCACTGTGGGGCGACTACGACGTGCACGCGCGACTGGTGATGATCGGTTTGCGCGGTGGCGTGGAGTGAGCGATAGACCTACCCGCGCTCACTCGCTTTAACGTGACGTGTGACTTCGGGTACAACTACATGAAGACGATCGAGCTGAAGAGTGGTTGCGAGCGAATCGCTTAAGAGTAGACATTCCCAACCTGGAGGAGATCAACATGTGTGGCGCCTTCAAGAGCAACGAGGAGGTGATCGCGGAGAGTCCATTCGGTCGTCCTGTCTCATCCTTAGACGCTGACTATCTACGAGACTACATCGAAGAGCATCGTAGTGGATATTAGCTTGTTTGTTGCAACAAAGACAACTAAACCTTAATAGCAGCCTTAGGTTTCGCAGGAGCAGGCTTGTTGCCAGCCTTGGAGGTAGTCTTAGGGACCTTCTTCTTCGAGGAAGAAACCTTCTTCTTGTTCGACGTCGCAATCACAACAATAATCACAACAATAACAATGACCACCACAGCAATAAGGATACCAATGAGTACCCAGTTGATGGGAGCCTTTTCGACAGAAATGGACAGAGTAGTGTAAATGGATCCAGCGACGTTCTTCACCGTCACAGTGTACTTCTTCATCTCCGACTCCACGGTGGGAGCTCCGCTGATCACAGCCGTCTCAGGGTTCAGGCTCAGACCGGCAGGAAGGTTCGGGAAGATGGACGCCGTGAAAGCGGCAGCCACCACCTGGGGCGTGATGGCGCCCACGTCCTTCTTCATCACCAAGTTGTAGATCTCCTGAGGATAGCTCATACCCGCGGGGGCTTTGGGAGAGCACGCATTCACCTCGGGAGCGAAGGTACCATTGGCGCACAGACGGTATTTGATGCCGTCGTACAGCTGCGGGCAGTTCTTGTAGCTGCTGTCGCCCTCCAGAGCGCCAGCGTACTCGCCGTCGGGCTTGCAGTAGCCAGTGTTCATGCGCTTCGTGAACATGTAGAAGTCCGCCAGCTGGAAGGAGTTGGAGCCGCAGGAAGAGCCGTCCGTGCCGCTGAGCGCGGGGTTGTTGCACTCGCTCACCACCACCTTGTACATGTTGTACGCCTTGGGGTTGTACACGTCGTAGCGCTTCTGCTCGAAGTAGCTCGAGAAGAACTGCGATTCCTTGCGCTGGAGCGTCGTCCACTCCGCGCCGTCGTTGGAACCCATGAACGACCAGCCCGAGGGAGAGCGCACGTTGCAATCGTTGGCGTTCACCAGCGCGTAGTTCGTGATGGGCTCGCGTCTGTTATTCGCATACCTCCAGGTGAACTCGGTGCCCACGCAGCCGCCCACCGAGAACTTGGTGGACGCGTTGTTGTCGAACAGCTTATCGCTGCCCTCGTCGCCCGTCGCGGAAGGCTCCGTCGTGCCCTCGCCGTCCTTCAGCATGTACATGTTGTCCAGAATTAGCAGCGCCGAGGCGTCGAAGCTGTTCGTCTCCTCGTTCTTGTCCACACGGTGCGTCTCGACGGCGAGGATGTTCGTGCCGTCCTTCAGCAGCTCGTTCAGCACCGACTCGCCCACCACCACCGCCGTGGCGATGACGTTCTCTTTCGTGGCGGCCGTGTTGCTGTCGATCGCGCCCTCGGGCATGTTAATTCTGCGGATCTCCACACCGTTCAGGTACACCACGGCACCCGCCTTCACCATCACCGTGATATCCGCCGAAGCGAAGTCAGCGAGGGAAGGAATCTCGAACACCTTCACGTAGTACTGCGTCACGCTCGTCGCGGCAGGCAGGTCCACGGGCAGCGCCGTCTCCCACGAGGAGGAGACGCTCGCATCGGACATCCAGCCAGAAGGAGCGCTTCCGTACAGGTAGCTCCAGGTCGTCCACTGCGGCAGCACGGAGTACGCGGGGTTGAAGGGGTAGTCCTTCTCGTAGTAGCCCGAGGCGAGAGACTCCGTCAGCAGGATGCTGCCGTCGGCCAGTTGCACCTTCACGTTGTTGCTGCCCCAGCCGCTCGTGTCCGTCTTCATCAGACGGATGAGGTACGTCGTGGCGGGTCTGCACATGGGGATGGACAGCGTGTAGTCGTTGATGAACGAGCTGCGCGAGTCCACCACCTGGCTCGTCGTGCGGTCCAGAAGCTGGTACGAACAAGAAGTGGCGCCCGAGCCGAACTCGAAGATCAGCGTGAAGGAGATCATGTCGCCGGCGCAGCGCTGCACGGCAATGGTCACGGTGGTGTGCTTCTCCTCACCGAGGTGGTTGAGAGCCGTGATCGTGTGCTCCGTCGCCGCGTACTCTCTGGTCATCACACCCGTGATCACACCCGTCATGGAACTGATCGTCAGACCCGAGGGGAGAGCGGGAGAGATGGAGAACGTGTTGTAGTAGGTCGACGAGCACACGCTGCCGGGGAAGGCGACACTCGTGTAGCCGGTCAGCGTGTTGGGAGTGAAGGAGAGCTCGGGCACCTCCAGCGAAGCCAAGTCCTCGTTGTACAGGTTCCACTGCGTCAGGTACACAGACGTGGCGGTCTCGCTGAACACGCTCGTGATCTTGATTCTGTACGTCGTGTACGCCTTCGTGTTGCTCGCCATGTAGAAGCAGTACTCCGTCGAGCGGCCCTCGAACACCATGCCCGTGCGCGTGTCCAGCGCGGTGAAGGTCTCGTCGTCGTTGCTACCCTCCACGGTCCAGTCGCGGGGATCGTTCGCCACCATACTGGAGTCGGTCACGATGCAGTACTCGTTGAACGCCTCAGCGCGCTCGCCGTTGAACTTGATGCCAGCAATCGCGGGAGCGCTCGCGGAGATGGCGGCGCTGTAGCGGGTGTCGGGGTTGGTGTCAAACAGGTTGTCGGCAGAGCCAATGGTGGTGTAGTCCCAGTAGCGTGTCAGTAGAACGGTCTCGCCCATCAGACGCAGCGACATGTCGAAGTCCAGCGCGCTCTCCGTGAGGGTGATGATACCCACAGCGATCGTGTTCTGGCCGTTGTGCAGCTTACCGATCACGCCCGTCACAGCCTTCCAGGAGGAGGACACGCCGCCACCGATGGCCGTCGTGGAGGCGGAAATGTCGCCCGCAGGCAAGAAGCGGCGGTACACCTCTTCTCCGTTCAGGTAGATCACGACACCAGCGCGCGACTTCACCTGGATCTCAAAGCCGTGGTAGCCGGTGACCGAAGCCACGTTGAAGGTTGCTCTGTACAACTGGATCTTGTTTACGGAAGCAGGACGAGATGCGTCGTTCAGCGTCGTCCACTGCGAGTCGGAGAAGGACTCGGTGTTCCAGTTGGCGGGCACGGTGCCGTCAGCGAGGTACTTGATGGTGCTGACGGAGGCGGGAGGGAGCGGGTAGACCAGCGAGAGCTTGATCGTGTCCTGGATCTTGATGGTCAGGCGGGCCGTGGCGATCGTGAACTCCTGATCGTTGATGATGGCGGAGATCGTGAGAATCGAGGTGGCACTCCACGTCGTACCCGAGGAAGAGGACAGCAGCAGCGTGTAGTCGCCGGTGGGGATGCACATTCTGCCGGAAGTCAACTTCGACATCACCGTCTCGTCTGCGCTGTTCTTCAAGTACCAGTTCTCAGCCAGAGCATCAGGGTTGGTCTTCGTCGCAACGACCGAGATGAAGTTCGGCAGGTCGCACGCGTTCACCGTGATGGTGAGCACCGTCGTGTACTGCTGACCGTCCACGTACGTGGCGCTGATCGTGAACTGCGTCGCCGCCATCGAGGAGGTGGGAATACCCGTTATCGCGCCGTTCAGCGAGTTGAACACCAGACCGTTGGGGAGAGTGGCGCCGCCAGCACCCGAAATCATGAAGCCGGAGAAGCCGCTCTTCACGGGGGCGATGTTGACGTTATCCACGTTCACGGACCAGATGTAGCTGCTCTGGGGATAGTCCACCGAGGGCGTAACGTAAGGCTGGTCGGACAGAAGCAGGTTCCACTCACTCATCTGGAAACGGTTGTCGGTGCCACCGATGGCGAGCACCTTCGTGCACTCCCACTTGTAGGCGGCGTACGGTTCGTAGTTGCTGATGACGAACTCCCGCGTCTCGCGTCTGTCATTCCACACAACGTCATTCTGCTCGTCCAACAGCATCCAGGTGCTCTGGTCGTTACTAGCAGATATCTTCCATGATAAGCAATCGCGAATCGACATATCGTTAGCAGTACTGAGCGTGTACTTGTTCATGAGCTCGCGTCTGTTGGTGCCGAACGTCCACACGGACCAGATGGCGTGATCGGTATCGTCCACGACGAAGCACCACTTGGTGTACACACTGTCATCGAACAGCATGTCAGAACCCTCTCCTCCGGTCGTTGCAGGGTGGCTGTAGTAGGAGCCCTGGGAGTCGATCAAACGATAGTTATTCCGCGAAATCGGCTTCACATCGCACGAGAAGGTCTCGTCGCCGTTCACCTTGCCCTCCGAAGCGTGCACTTCCACAGCGATAACGTACTCGCCAGAGGCCGAGTGATAAATAGCAAACGTGGTAGACACCACATACTGAGTAGGCGTCGCAGTCGAGTTCACAGCGTAAGTACTGGCAGTGATGTCACCACTGGGAAGACCCCACTCCATGATAGCGGCACCGTTCAGGTACGCTCTGAAACCAACATCAGTCGTCACGGTGAGACGGACGGCATAATTGGCACCAGCAGTAAGGGTCGTGCGGAAGTAACGAGTCGTTGTCGTCACAGCGGGAAAGGTCTCAACAACAGGCCATGTTGTAGAACCAGTCTTCCAGCTGCCCGAGGTCTGAGCTTCGTTGCTGTAACACCATTCAGTGGGAACAGGTACCGCAATCGTAATCACCTCCGTCGCCACGTTACCACTGTTGCAGCGATACGTACCAATCGCTTCCACCGAATTCGTCAGAGTCATGGAAGAACCAGCAGACCAGCCATCACCGAAGGCATCGGTCATGTACAGCAGGTACTGACCCGGCACCAAGCACAGATTGTAAGTGAAAGTACCAGCAACAGAGACAGTTTCAGTAGTGAAAACCAATGGACCCTGTACAGTGGTGCCTTGGTAAATCTTCACCTTCTCTTCACTAGCATAATTCGCGTACGTTCTGATCATGGTAATAGCCACTTCATTGCTCTCGCAGCTCCATGCGACCGCTAGTCGTCAGCACGCCAAAGAGCACATACCAAATAAGAAAGCGATAACAGAAAGAGATAAAAAAGCTTTCATAACAATTCCAGTAAAGAAATATATGACCATACACTCTTCAAGACCACGAGCATGTATCAGCCAATCAGATTCAGCCTTTTGCCTAGAAGCCTCGAATCGTGTTACGATAATAATAGCTATTAATGGACTCAGGTCGATGCTTTTCACATACCAGATTGTATTGTGAAGGAATTTGTGGCAAACTCTTCCGATTCCCCAATTGCTCCCCAACCCCCAAAACCACTCTTCTGCATCGCTGTGAAATAGGAGTTTGCCCAAAAACACATACAACGAAAACGAAGAATGCAGCCAGTCCGTTCACCAGCGAGTCCCTCCGAGCGATTGTAGTTATTATTCCAGTCTAAATGCGCATTATGCACGTCTTGCTTGAAGCCCATTTCCATCGAACTCTCTTTTGGTTGCCTCTTATGCCTGTTTCGATTGCCTGTGAATAGTTGTGCACAAGGATCCATTTTGAACGCTCGTGTTAGGCACCATTCTTCTGGTAGGTGGAGGCTGTCAATACACCTTCATTTGCTTATCTGTGATGCGTGCATTCCTTCCGCTGGGGAACAATTCGCAGAACCGGTATGGAACCTTCTTCTTCGTGTGGCCTTCAGAATCTAGTGAACTGTAGTTGTGCATTGCTTTGCTACTGTTTGAAAGTGCCTATTCGGGCTTAATCGAGGGCCATGGGGCCGAAACCAATTCGTGTGGATTTCGTATGCTGACCGTTTCAAGTAACGCAACGGCAGTACTGTTGACGACATCCCAGAGAAGGAAAAGCGTGTTGTGCATATATCAGCAGAAACAGAATACTACGCAACTACAGAGTGCTTCTCATGTCACACAGCACGGAGTCTGTGTATCCCTACCTCCTTCCGAAGGAACACAATCATCCTTCCCTCGGTCTCTGCAGGGTTCTTTTGTACTGCTCTACACATATCAGTGTGATTCTTCCACTAAAATCGTGCTTTCGAGTGTTCCCATCAACAACACCGAAGCGAGTGCATTGACATGGTCTGGTATGCTCTCACAATCCGAGTCAACGCTGACTGTCGTCATGGAGAGTGCCGACAATTCAACCCAAGTCTCTTCGTATCCCTGCTCTATTTCGGTCACATTCTCTTCTCCTGTCGTTACCATCTCCGCCTCCAGCTTTCTCTATGAGTCGTGTTCTCCTCTCTCCATTTCCACGTTCACTCCCTCTTCCTATCTCCTTCGTGTCGTTCCCTTCTCTCACTCCCCCTTTTCGATATCTCTGCCGGGCAATACAGTCTACTCGATCGATGGCGTTCCCAACGCTTCGGCTTCTCTCACACTGACTCTCACGGGCGGAATCCTTCATTCCTCCCTCGTCGAGTCTGCCTGGCGTGCAGCGACCCTCTCCCTTCTCTACGACTACCATGCCACCGCCCACTGCATCCTCACTCACAACAACACGCCGCCCTCCACCTGTGCCCTCCTCGCCCAACACCCATCTCACCAGCAACTCCCCCTCGCCCCCAACACGCCCGCTTTCGTCACCTTCCACTCCCTCCAACTCAACTCCACCTACTTCTCCTTCTGCTGCGCCGAGGAGGCCTTCAACGTCACCATGGCCAACTCCATTCTCTCCACGCGCATTCAAATCGACGTCGACTGGCTCTACTGTCCCATGGTGGGCGACCTGCCCTGCGGCGGTCACGGCGTGTGCGAGGACGGCGAGAGCTGTCAGTGCCATAAGGGCTACTACGGCGGGCTGTGCGCGAAGTCCTGTGGCGGGCTGGTGCATGTGAAGGAAGGGGTCGTGGAGTGTAACGGACGTGGCGTGTGCGACCCGTCGGAACGGTATCGATGCGTGTGAGTGAAAATGGGGGGAGTGAGGGGTAGGTGCTCGGATGAAGAGCGGTATGGCAATGGCGACTGCTCGCTGCGACTGCTGACCGAAAACAAACCGATTTCGGACCAGTGGTTGTTCGTGTACAGTGAGTGGAGCTTCCTCATCGACACGACGATCACGAACGCGTACGAGTCACTGAACGTGCAGGAGGAGATCATCACAGGTGAGTCATCGCTCCACTCTCTGTTGGGTAGTGTTCACAGATGTCTTCTCGCTCTCATTCCACGCCGTCGGCATCGAAGATTGGCGGGTGGTCGTCTCCTCCAATGCCTCGTCCGTCACCACGCTCTTCTTCTTCAACGTCTCCTCTGCGAACGCACTTGCCTTTCTGTCCACCCTCCCCACCCTGCCCCCCGTTTTTCAGTCGTCGGTCCATTCCCTTCGTTCCGCCAATCTCTCCAACACGTACACCGTCACGCACAGCGCGACATCGCCGCACACCTGCTACAACCACCGGCGCGACCACGACGAGGTCGACGTGGACTGCGGCGGCGCCACCTGTCTGCAGCGCTGTCCGCAAGGCGCCTTCTGCGAGCACGACTACGACTGTGACTCCTTCATTTGCGTCGACCACGTGTGTTCGCAGTTTTCGGCGAGCGATGACGTGAAGGGGTTAGTGGTGGCGGTGGTGGTTGTGGTGATCTGCATTGTAGTAGTGGGTGTAGTGGGAGTGTGGGTTCTGCTCAGACAGAAGAGGGTGTTGCCGAAAGTGCCGAAGAAGACGGAGAGGGTTGTGAAGGAGAAGGCTGCTTCGAGTAATACAACTGTGAAAGAAAACCCACTCACCAAATCCGTTCGACCCATCATAAACGTAGTGGGAAGAAGAGACATGGAAATGGAGGTGATTGCGAGGGACAAGGAAGAAGAGCGGAGGGAACGAAGCTATCGAAGAAAGAACAAGCAGGCGAGGTAGTACTGCGTTGTCGTTTCCGATGGGGAACAGGGAGGGGGAGTCCACCTTTGCACTTTCCTCTCTCTGTGACCTCCATTTGCTAGTTTCTGTTTCATTGAAGGCAAAACCTGTTTGTTCGAATTGTGTTCCAGACTATTCGATGTTCGCTGTACAAGCCATCCTGCTTTTGCTGTCTGTTGCCTTGTCCACTTCCACTGACAGACATATTGGTCTCTTCCCCAACAGAATCAACGGGGAGTTCCACGATCTTGCCAGACCCTATTTGGCGGATGTGAACGTGGACTGCCACATCAAGAGAGCCGCCTACGATTTTGCCAAGACGATTCAGCCGGAAAGAGGAAACCATCGCGCCGTTTTCGATGCGCTCCAGCTCCAGCAGTGCGATATGGAGAGACCGGAAGAGGACAAGCCCCTCCCCATCCCTGAAATCAAGGATCCGGGATTCACCGTGTTCGTGAGTGTTTCCGACGGAGACGATAACAACGATGGATCGATCGAGCACCCCGTGAAAACGATCGAGAGAGCCGTTGCGATGACGAGAGGAATTGAGGGACGCAAGACGGTGTACATCAGAGAAGGAACCTACTACCTCTCGAAGCCTCTCTTGCTCACCAAGGTGGACGACAACCTCTCCATCTCCTCCTACAAGAACGAGAAGGTCGTCCTGTCCGGCGCCAAGGAAGCCAAGGTGGAGTGGAAGCCCTACCGCATCAGCGAGTTCGACCTCTTCAAGGACCAAAACGCGGCCTTCGGCATTAATCCGCAGCCGGGTCAGGGAGTGAAGGATCGCATCAAGTTCTACGCGAAGGTGGCCAGCGTCGAGGAGTGCCAGAAGTTCTGCGAGAAGGACGACGAGTGCACCGGGTTCGTGTGGTTCGACAAGGAGGGCGACTACTTCAACAATTGCTTCGGCATCATCGACGGCGAGTTCACCATGAGCACGGCCTCCGGCGTCACGAGCGGCGTCAAGCTGAACATCTACGTCGCGGACCTCAGCGACATTGACTTCGACGATTCCAAATTCACCGCGCTCTTCATCAACGACAAGCGCCAGATCCTCGCGCGCTACCCCAACGGCAACCCCGAGTACACCGGCTTCCACACCGCCAACAGCGGCTTCGTGGACGCGGCGGACGGCAAGTGGAAGAAGCCCCGCGAGTTCCCCGCGGGATACGAGATCCACCTGGACAAGCCCTCGCTCGAGAAGACGCTCTATACCAACTACCAGATCGCGCTCGGCGGCACCGCCGTGCAGTGGACCCCCGCCATCTCCTACTGGGCGTTGGCGCACCCCGTGGGCGGCGGTGGCTGCACGTACCAAATCCCCAAGGGCATCGACATCGCCGACACGCACTGGACCAAGCGCGACTGGAGCCACCCCGAGGGCGCCATCGTCTCCCTCCTCGCTCTCGCTCACCCGTAGTTCCACGCGTTCCAGGGCGGCTACTGGGGCTTCTGGATGTTCGAGGTGGACGGCTACGACCGCCAGAAGGACGGCGTGAGTCTCGACTGGACGAAGGGCGGCTTCCAGGAGTGTCGTGGCAGCTATCACGGCGGCGCGTTCTTCATCGAGAACGTGCTGGAGGAGCTGGACGCGCCCGGCGAGTACTTCTACGACAAGGCGAACAAGAAGCTGTACCTGTACCCCAACGGCACCATTTCCGACATGTCGACCGTTCTGCTCAGCCAGCAGGAGAACCTGATCGAGGTAGGTGGCGGTGGCGGTCATCCCCTCTCACCCCCCGTTTTTAGATCCGCGGCACCACCGACCATCCTGTGATGAACATCACGATCAACGGCGTCACGTTCTCGCACACGCGCAACACGTACATGGAGCCGTTCGAGGTGCCGTCCGGCGGTGACTGGGCGCTGCACAGGTGAGTGTGGTGTGTGTGCGTGAGGCGTAGAGGCGGCGTGGTGTTCGTGGACGGCGCGGAGAACATCCACGTGCAGTACAACACGTTCACGCAGAACGGCAACAACAACGTGTTCTTCACGAACCACGTGGTGCATTCTGTGATTGAGTACAACGAGTTTATGTACGGCAGCGACAGTGGCATTCTGTTCATCGGAAGCAGCGATTTGATGGACGGTACGAGAGACGATCACCCGCACGATAACCTGATTCAGCACAATCTGTTCAGAGAGCTGGGTCTGTACAACAAGCAGTCCTCGCCCTTCATGCAGTCCAAGACGGCTGTAGGTGGTGTGATGAGTTGTGATGTGATGAGTTGTGATGAGTTGTGATGAGTTGTGTTGTGTTGTGTTGTGATGTGTTGTGATGTGATGTGATGTGATGTGTTGTGATGTGATGAGTTGTGTTGTGAGTGAGTTGTGATGTCATGTCATGGGTTGTGAGCGAGTTGTCATGTGATGAGTTGTCATGTGTGTTGAGTGATGAATTGTCACATTGCATCACCTAAAACCCCACAACACAATCACTCACCCTCTCCAGCACACCACCTGGAGCCACAACATCTTCTTCAACGTGCCCCGCGCCGGCATCAACATCAACGACGCCTTCGGCGGCGGCAACTACATCGACCACTCGCTCATGTTCAACACGGTGCGAGAGACCGCCGACCACGGTCCTCTCAACACCTGGGACAGAATGCCCTTCATCACGCTCTACGACGAGGGCGCGCCTTCCACCAAACCCCAGGAATCGTGTGCCGAAATCGGTCCGATTTATGTCGTAGGAAAATCACCCAGAATTTCATCATTGCGAATTATCACGCAGTGTGGCCTCTCGATCACGACGATGGCAGCTGCTACTACTACGATTATGACAACGTTTTAGTGTATGGCGGATTCAAGACCTATTTGGGCCACTCCAAGATCTGTGGTGATTGTTGGGCGGATTCATGCTTAGCGGAGAACAACCTCTACATCTACCCCGATACCAAGTACGCCGACGAGACCAACGAGTTCTTTACGGAGCCTTACTGCTGTATCACTTCTGTGGGGGATGATTGATCATGTCTGATGTGCTAGGGTGAGAAGGACGTGTACGGTTGGGGCGAGGTCTGGCACAACAACACGTGCATTATCAAGAACGAGGCCATCTACTGGTTCAATGGAGTCAGTCCCGAGACGCTGAAGGAGCTCACGCCCGTCATGGACCACAACACCATTTACACCCCTCATGGAAAGGACGGTGCGAAGGTGAATACCAGCTATGGTACCAAATTGCATAAGGACTTCGTGGTATGAATAGCGTGCGGAACGTAAGGTGTAGAAGGAGGCGGAGAAGGATGGAGATGCCGTCTTCTATCCTTTGCCTAGCGGAAAGCGCATTGAGGAGATGATTCATGAGAAGCTCCATATGTGATGACAGGACTGTTTGTTCGATACGATTTCAGCAGCCAGACGCCGATGAAACCCATCCTAATACGTGTTGGGGGTAATGGAACCAAGGGGGTGGTCCAAAGAGCGAAAGGCGATAAGGGGTTGTGTCCATTCATTATCCTCTTTTCAAAATGTCCGATTTCCGCGTTATTGCTATTAGTAGGAAAGGAGTGGAATCGTCACTGGCTAGGTTTGCCTTTCTCCTGCACCGAAGATCAGTTCCACGACTTCTTCAAGGAGTGCGGTGAGATTACGGATTCGAAGGTACGCTCCATCCCTGGCGTTGTTTACGCGTAGCTCATCTATGATCGTAATACTGGCAAGCCCCGTGGCTTTGGTTTCGTAACCTTCGCGACTGAGGAGGGTTTGAACAAGGCCTTGGAACTCAATGGCACTGTAGGCGATTGCGTGGCTCCTTGAGCGTAGACGATGGACGGACGCACTGTGAAGGTGGAGAAGGCCAACTCTCAGGGAAGGGCCAACAACCAGGAGAGAGCTCCTCGCACTCGCACCTACAACGACGATCACAAGCTGATTGTCTCCAGTGAGCGGTGCTGTCGTCCAGTGACGAGTAGGACTGTCCTGGAACACCACGACCGAGGGTCTCACCAACGCGTTCTCCACTTTTGGAGAGCTTGAGCATTGCGCTGTTCTGACGGACCGTCACACCGGCAAGAGCCGCGGTGTCGGTATCGTGAAGTACACCACCGACGAGGCTGTCAAGGCTGCGATTGAGCAGATGAACGGAAGCGTCGGCTCTGGTGCGGGGAGTGACGAGTAGACGCTGGATGGTCGCACGATCAACGTCCGCGAGTTCGTTCCCAACGGCGAGAACCACAAGCCCAACGCGGAGGCTCCCAAGAACAACCACACCAGCTTCGAGGAGGAGGAGAAGAAGGAAGAGGTGAAGGAGGAGCCTAAGGAGGAGGAGCCCGAGGAGAAGGAAGAGGAGGAGAAGGAGGAGGAGCCCGAGGAGAAGGAGGAGGAGGAGCCCAAGAAGGAAAAGAAGGAGAAGAAGGAGAAGAAGGAAAAGAAGGAGAAGAAGGAGAAGAAAGAAAAGAAGGAGAAGAAGGAGGAATAAACACCTGATCTGGTGTTTGTCTCCCAGCCATTATTACGTGCAATGAGTGCTTTTAGTAATAATCGCTCTGTTTGTTGCGACGACGCTGGACATGTCTTCGGATGGTGTGCTGAGGGAGCGACTGTTGGAGTGATGCTCTTCCGTGAGCGGTAGAATCAACGAAGAGAGGAATGAGGGGTGGGTATCGCCAGACACCACGAGCCGTGGTAGCGACAGTACGCAGTTGGTATTGGACGACTTGCAACCTCAGCAATAGCTGAAAAGCCGGATACGTGAGGAGTTTGTCGAACAAAGAGTTCTTTCGAGGTCCTGGTATACAGTCCAATTGATGGTCATAGGGAGCAAGAGTACTCGTTCTGTACTGCGGAGAATGTGTGGATGGGCACTTGGAACGTGAACGGTTCCTTTTCCCGGAGAGACATTGAACTCTGGCTGCAAACGGATAGGCCGGAGCCGTATTCCCTGTATGTGGTGGGCTTACAGGAAATGGTTCCGCTGAATCCGCTCACCGTTCTGTTCGATCTCCACGTCAAAACGGCGGAGCAGAAGTGGATCGATGGCATCACCAGCATTCTCCAAGCGAAGTACACCTGCGTAGTTCTCGTCCGTCTTTCTCATTTCCAGAACTTCAACTGTGTGGCGTCGCAGGCCCTGGTCGGCATTTCCCTCTTCGTGTTTGCGCCCGCGAATTCAAAGCACTCCTTCAGCGCGATTCAAGGTGTGGTGCATTCGCTTTGCATTACAACTAGTCTCCTCAATCCCAACCGGCTTCTATGGCCTTCTGGGCAACAAGGGTGGAGTGGGCATTCGTCTTCGCGTCGACCAAACCCAAGCCTATATCGTGTGCTCCCACCTGGCTCCCCATAAGGGCAACAGGCAGGAGCGAGATCGCGCGTTCTACAAGTCGAGTTGTTAATCCGTGTTGACCGTAGAATATGGATGGAAATGTCCATCCTCCCGAAGCGCTTCTACTGCGAAAACGACGTCATGATATGGATGGGCGATCTCAATTACCGACTGGAGCTGAACGACACTCCCAGTGCAATTGTCGAGCTCCTTCAGAACGACGCTGCAAGTCTGCTCTCCCATGACCAGTTGTCCATGGTGAGACAGAGCGGAGGCGCCTTTTCGGTGATGGAGGAGGCATCGGTGCATTTCCCTCCAACCTACAAGTACAAGAAGGGCACTTCAGAATTCAACTTAAAGCGTCATCCCGCGTGGTGTGACCGCATTCTGTACCGTGGAAACTGGGAAGTCGATCATTACGATGCGATCATGGAGACATCGTGTAGCGACCACAAGCCCGTGGTCATGACGGGCACGATGGCCGTGAAGCAGTACAAGGATGAGGAGTTGAGAGCGGTGCGCGAGGACGTCAAAAGAGAAGTGGAGAACGCGGAACACGGAGTTCCACAAATCAGCCCTTCTCGTGACTGTGTGGACTTCGGTGTGGTGAAGCTGGGAGAGCCGCACTGCGAGCGTGTGGAGCTGGCGAACGAGGGCACGGCGAACGCGTATTTCAGCGTGTGGAGTAGTGACTTCGTGAGGGTGTCGCCGCAGCGTGGGCTGGTGCCTCCTGGAGAGCGATGCACGCTGGAAGTGCAGTTTGTGATCAGGGGGCGTGAGGCGCGACGGTGGAGGCGGAGTCATTGCGGCTTGCGGTGGAGTGATTGGGAGGCAACGGACGAGGTGGCGATCGAGGTGCTGGACCAGCCTGAGGTGGCGATTCAGTGGAGAGCGGCGTGGAAGACGCCTTCTCTGTTGTCCGTCTTTTCCGACCTCTTCACGAGGAATGGCTGGCTGCTGTTCAAGTGCGCCGCCGTCTTCTTCGTTCTGGACTGTTTCCAGCACTACTCTCGTGTTTGTCGCAAACACCCTAAACAACTAATACTCTAGCAGAACCCCAACAACAAATACTCTAACAGAACCCAAGCAACTAATCCTTTGAAAACACCCAATACAGCTAAGACTCCGAAAACACAACTAATTCCCAGAAGCGCGCTTCGACCGCTTCTCCTTCTCCTGCTTCTTGATCTGCCTCCGCGGAGTGAACGCCTCAAAGCAGTCCAGGGAAGAATAACCCTTTCGCACGATCAAGAACTTGAACAGCACCGACACCGACACCTCCACCACCATCGCCACCACCACCACAAGCGTGCGGAACGGCAGCCACGAGGGCAGCACGCCCACCCGCTCCACGCCGACGAACTGCGCGCCCACGCCAAACCGCAGCAGCACCGTGACGAAGAACGCCGCGAACGCTCCGTAGGTGTTCACCACCTTCGAGAGCCAGATGGCGAGCAGCAGCTGGGGGAACACGAACACGTAGATCAGGTCGCTCGTGAGCACCCAGTAGTCGTACAGCGAGCGCATGAGGAGAGAGAGGAGAACTCCCGCCACACTGATCGCCACCATGAACACGCGCATCACGAACAACATTTCCCGCTCTGACGCCTGCCGACGAATCAGCTCCTTGTAAATCGCCAGCACGAACTCGCTGCCTGAAGAATGGATCGCTCCAGAAAACGACCCCATTATGGTTGCGATGATTCCCGCCAGGCTGATGGCGCGCGGGAGGGGAGGCAGAATGTATTTCACGAGGTAGCTCACGACGTTTTCTTCGTTTCCCGCCAACGACCCGATCTCGCCGAACTGACTCCAGTCGATGGTCGACGCGAACACGCCAAACAGACACGCCATCAATCCGATCAGAAAGGTTCCCAAGCCGGTGAAGAGAGACATCACGCGAGATGCCTCGATGGTGCGGCAGGACAGCATCTGCTGGAAGTAAACCTGCCAGCACGTTCCTCCAAACACGATCAAGAGCGTTTCATCGATCCACTCCCCCCACTCCTCCCTTTCAATGGTCCCAAGCCAGGAGCTGCGGTGCGCCGATATATCTCCCACATAAGGACTGGAACCGAGAGACGCGACCGAAACAAGGAGGAAGAGGACGATAACGGCGAATTCCGTCAGTCCCGAGTACTTGATAGAGTACAATCCACCAACAGCGGGGACAATGATGCAGCATACGATGACATAGTACACGATGAGGGGACTGCTGAAACCGAGCACAATCGTAACGAAACAACGAAGCGAGTGAACGAGCATCCCTATCCACAGCACCTCTCCAAGAAGGCAGGGGAGATACAGAAGCGGGGTGATGAAAACGCCGAACTTCTCCGTCATGGGGTCCAAGATGGTGATCATGTCCTTTTCCCGCAGCTGCTCGCAGAACAGAAACGAGCTCATGACAAAACTGATCGAGAAACCCAACGGTCCCTGAGTCCACAGAAGACCGCGTCCAGACGTGACCACGCTCTCCGCGGATCCGAACAAATAGCCAGTGCATATCCACGTGGAGATCATGACCATCGTTCCCACCGTCCCGGTAAGACTCCTGTCCGCCAGCGTGTAACTAATAACGGTGCGCTTCACCTTCCCTCGCGTATGAAGAACCCCTATGCCTGTGCAGAGCAACGGAAATGCGAAAAGAACAATGTAGACAATGACAATTGACAGGCTACCAGAACTGGAGTTTCCCGTTGCAGAGTCGCATTCTACGCGGCACAACAAGCTTACGAAGAGCAATCGCCATAACCATGTCCTCATAGCAATCGTTCTCTGCTTAATCGATGATTATGGACGAAATGGTCCCTATTTCTCCTTTTCGTGTGGTGACGTGGAATGAGCCTTTGCTGGTGCTTTCCAAGCATAAATACAGTGAGGAATGCGTTCTCTGGAAAAGAAGGAGCAATGGGGATCATCTCCGAAAGGAGTCTGTAAATCCTCCAGCTGCTTGAAGACACTAACGACTACTTCCACCCGATGAAAGGGAGGAAAAGCGGGGCATGGAGTCAGAGCGTCCAGTGGTCGTGCTCTAGGAAGAACCACTCTCCTGTTTCTTAGGTTGTCAGTATTTGGTCACTTCTTAGAGCAATGCCCAAAGCAGCTGGTATTTCCTGCGTGTTCTGGTTCACTGACTAGGAAAGGGAGGAAAGAGTCGTAAGAGAGGGAAGAACGACAATGAGGCATACAAGAGGGAGCTTGAATTCAAAGAAGATGGCCAGGGTATGGTGCGCGCATTCGCCGTTTTATCATTTAGAATATGGCAGAGTGCAGAAGATGCTCGGAAACGGAAGAGTGGAGTGCTATTGCTACGACGGAAAGACTCGTCTCTGCAACATTCGCGGAAAGATGCGAAAGAAGGTTCGTTTGCGCCGCTTTGGTGGTAATCGCGTAGGTGTGGATTGGCGTCGGCGATATCGTCCTTATCGGTCTCCGCGACTTCCAGGATGACAAGGCAGATATCATTATGAAGTATACTGCCGATGAAGCGCGTCAGTTGAAGGCGTACGAAGAGATTCCCGATAATGGTAGTGTTTTGGAGGGCGCGTCACTTGTAGTTGATATCGAGAAGACGGATATGGTGGATCAGAACGAGGACGACAACTGTGCTTTCGATTTCAATGAGATTTAACTGCATTCCTTACTCCCTGTTTGCCCAACAAACACAGTCAATACCGAATACTACGGGCAATGCTCTCATTTCGCACTTTCTGACTGCTCGTGATCACACACACCCACGCGTGCCTGAATCTTGGCATAGCAAAAGCGAATCGTCTTCTTACTCTCCGAGTTGGGCCAGGTCCCTCCCTGCAAACGCTTGTAGGCGGTAATCAAATCGTTCACCGAGTGGAATTGAATGAAACTATATCCCAGATTCCTATGGGTCTTAGGATCCAACGGCATGTTTAAAATGGTGTACTTCCCTACCCGTCAACATCATCGCCATCACCTAACCGGGAACGATAGTGTCCAGAATCCGGCACAAGCCCTCCTTCGTGCAGCGATTCGGGAGGTTGCGGATCATCACGGCAGAGCGGTTATCCTCGCCGCGCTCCAACTTCCCCAAGTCCACCTCCTCACTCACACACGTCGTCTTCACGTCCTCCTTCTTCTTCGACTTCCGCGTGTGGTGGCGCTTCCCGCTCTTCTCCCCATGCTCCCCATGCTCGCTGCGCTCGCCGCGCTCACTGCGCGAGGGACGGGCGAACACGGACTGCGACTCACCTCGCTCAGGCAGACTCGGCGCCTCAGGCTCGAGGCCCGGCGGCTTGGACGAGTACGACTCGAACGAGCTGTAGGAGTCGGAGAAGCTGGGACTGGAGTGGCGCGGAGGCAAGGCGGGCGTGGGGACGGAGGGCTGCGCGGGAGGGGAGAATGCGGGCTCCTCGTCGGGGAACGAAGGGAAGTACCGCGAGGAGTTGAAACTGTTGAGATGCGAATGAGGCGGCGATGGCAAGAATGACTGGGAGAACGCTTTTCTCTCAGTGCTCTGCAGCGAGGACGACGGAATCGACGAAAAACCAGAATACGACTTCACACGCGAAGACGTTGGCACCCCACAGACATCCTGATCGGGACTAAACACGTTTTCAAAATTGTAGTACGGGATGCTCTCATCCGGAGAAAATGCGTAACTGTAGGGCTTCTGCTTGTGGCCATCGGACAAAAACTGGTCATTGGACTGGGAGCCAAAGGAGTAACTGTCGCTACTAAAACTATCGAACGAGTGTCTAAGACCAGGCAGGGGTGAAGAGAATGCGGAATACCCATGGTTAGGCTCACTGTAACATGGGTTCTCTTGAGCAATAAGCGAATGCGATTGAAAACTCTTGGAAGGAAGCTTATCCTTAGTGGATGGGGTCAGACTCATAAAGAAGTCTCCCGAGCCCCTGCTTCCCAGAGGATAGGGACTGCTGTCGGTGCTCGAACCATCCACATAGGAAATCTGGCTTAACGAGCTGTTTTCTGATCTCTTCGGAATGCGTGGAGGTTCTTCCGCGTAAGCACCCTCGGATGCAAAGGACTACGTTCTCAACACATACCCCAACAGCAGTACGTCAGCAGTGCCTCTGAGGTCCATTCTATGCAGCATAGAATCCTTTTCAGCGCTAGCTCGAGTTCCCTGCGTGTGAAGAGCAAATCACCATCAACTACCGGAATATATATAATGTTATAAGGGACAAAAACGGTAGTTTTTGTCCCGAGGGGGATAT
>ERZ1106923.220-NODE-220-length-25588-cov-31.083147_pt1 | contig 25588 bp, 27 predicted proteins | sample MGYA00403657_ERZ1106923 | MGnify/ENA primary metagenome ERZ1106923 (study PRJEB35170, sample SAMEA104062425) | human gut metagenome | biome: human gut; feature: human-associated habitat; material: faeces | place: Denmark | collected 2012-06-19 ...
TGCGGAACTCTCTCTTGAACATGTGACGAGTGCGAGCACGATAACCGTTAGCGTGGGGCATTGTCTACGGTGCGGTTAGCTTACAATTTCCCTGCACAGAGCGCAAAAGAACGCCATTATCCCCAAAGACCATCCAAACCATAACACACTGCACGTGCACTCATAGATGAAGCATTTCGTCCTTACTTTAGGCTACTCGATGTAAAACTGTAAACGGTTGAGTGAATGGAAGGGATCCAGGGGGTCAATCTCCCGATCCCGTGCTCCTCCCCAGCCAAATCACATCACCCCATCACCGATTTGAAACAAACACAACAGCTTTATTATCCCGAGTCACACCAGCACCTCACTTATTCCTCAGCATTCTCAGCATGGTTCTTGCTGTTTCTTCTAGCCACACGTCCCTATGGGTGAATCACAGAATGAAAACACTACAGGACGACCACCTCCGTAGGGAGAGTTCTCGGCGAACTGGATGTGCTTCTCAGAGTCCACGTGCACCATGAACGAGGGAGAGTTCACCACCTGGTGACCCACGCGAATGTGTCTCTGCTGAATCAGCTTGCGCGCGTGGTGGATCGACTTCGCCAGACCGAACTTGAACACCTTCGTCTGCAGTCTGCGGTCCATCAGCTTCGAGGTCGACAGCTCCAGAATGGAATCCAGCTTCTTGTCCTCCTCCGAGATGAGGCCCAGACGCACCATGCGGCGGATGATGGCGGCGCCCTGGAAGATTCTGCGAGGGTCGTTCTCGTTCAGCGTCAGCAGTTCACGAGCAGCCTACACTCAACTCCGATCGGCGCAGCACTACCTTGCGGATCTTGGCGAGCACGAGCTGCACACGCCAGATCTCACGCTTGTTGCGCAGACCGTATTCACCGCAAATACGCAGTTCCTGGTCCAGACGCTCGCGCTCGTAGGGACGACGGGGCGTACCGAAGGTAAGACGATCTAAACGGAGTGTTAGAATCGAGAAGGAACACGCCCAGCAATCGCCAATTCGCTCCCGCTTCCAATGCAATCACTCGCTCGACGTACAGTTTCTGTGATGGGCACAAGTCACCATTGTAGAGCCTTAGCAATTCTTGCGATTTGTGGTTTTGTCTTGTGCACGTCGGAATCTCAACCACACACTGTTCCGTCGAAAACGAGTCCTGCCAACAAACAGAACACCACCAAAGGGTATCATATGGAACACAAAAGGACGGCGACAGAGTACAGGCGAAACTACTGATACTGGCTGGACTTCTTCAAAAACTGGGCGGAGCGGGACTGCTGGAGGGACGCGTCCGCCGTTCTCGCAAACGTCTCGTTTCCCTTCTACGTCTAAAGCGATAATGATCAGGCAAACCCGGAACAGCGCGCTCTTGATCACCTCCCGCTCCCGCTGGATCACTCTCCGTTCGATCTCCATGTGCGGGTTAAGTGGTACGTGACGGAGTGCTTTCAGGATATCTCTCTCCGTTTCCGCTGGTCAGCCGTCTTCTGCTCCTCGAACGCGTCGCATCTCCGCTTCAGGTCGTCGTTGCTCCTCTCCAACGACGCGCACTTCTGCTTCCATGCCTCCAGCGTTTCGTTCTGCTCGGCTATCACGCCCGCTTTGCTCTCCAGCTCTTCCTTCTGACTCGCGACGACATCGCGCAGATCCGACAGGGCTCCCCGATTCGCGTCCAGCTCCCTCTGGAAATGCTGGTTCTCGTCCAGCCGTTTCCTGTACTCCTCCTCCAGCGTCTTCTTGCTCAGCACGTACTCCTCCTCCTTGTTCTTCAGCGCCTCTTCGTGCTCCTTCTCCATCCGCGCCACCTTCATCCTTAGGTCGCTGTTCTCCACGATGTAGCCCCGCAGCTTCGACTGCACCTCAAGCCTTCTCTCCGTCCCTACCTTCATCTCCGCGTCCTGCTCGCCCTGCTTCATCAGCGCAAGCATCGTCTCTCCCTGCGTCACGGCAACCGCCTGGTTCGTCGCGGGCTGCGGCATCGCCTCCTGCCCCCTCTTCAGCACTTCAATCTCTACCCATCACCGCCGCTCTCCACACACACCCTCCTTCAGCTGTCTGTTCTCGCTCTCCAGACGACTGCACTGCTCCTGCAGCGAACCCTTCTCGATGCTCATCTACGCGTCACGCCCTCACACTCGCCCCACCGCGTCCAGCCGCCCTCGCAACACACCCACGTCCTCGCGGAGACGCCTTGTGTCCTCGCCACTCCCGCTGCTCGCCAGCGCCTGCTGCTTCAGGTACTTCGCGCGCAGCTCCTCCTGCTACACGTCACGCCGCCGCGCCTCACTCACCTCCTTCTTCAGCGTCTCCACTTCCGCCTCCGCTGAGCGCAGCTCCTCCACCCGCTGCTTCAGCGATTCCACTTTCTCCGCCGTTTTCGTCAGCACCTCCTTCTCTCCCTGCAGAATCGCGATCTCGTTCCTCAGCCGAACGACCTCCTCCTCCTTCTCTGTCTGGATCTTCTACGCGTCACCTCCCGCGCCCACCGCCACCTTGAATCGCCGCTGCTCGTCCTCCTTGTTCGTCTTCAAGAACGCCACCTCCGCCGCGTAGTGCTCGTTGTCCGTCTCCAGCATCTCCACCTTCTTCTACGCCTCAGCCGCGCTCGTCTCGCCCCACGCTCATCGTGTCGTTCTGGCTCCTCAGACTCCGAATCTCCTCCTTCAGCTCCTCCGACTGGTTCTCCACGGCGCTGCTCCGCCGCCGCTCCTGGCCCTCGAGACCGCTGATGATCTCCCGCTTCTCCTTCAGCTCCGACTCCATTCGGACCACTTCGCGCTGCAGCTCGTCGCGCTGGCGACGAAGCATCTCCGTCTCTTCTCGCTGGTTGGAGAGGCTTTGCTGTAGGGAGATGATCTGCTTTTCGAGGTGGTCCATTTCTTCTTCGTAATGCTTGTTTAGATCCTCGTTGTAATTGTTGTTTAGATCACTTTCGTAGTGTTTGTTTGGGTCTGATTCCACGTAATGCTTGCCTAACCCCTCCTCATAACGACCGTGAAGATCCACACGAGAAGCCCCATCCAGCGAATCCTTCCGTTCATTCACTTCATCCACCGACAGAACCGAGTCCTCCACGCGGGAATGGATTTCGGAGAAGGAGGTGGAATCCTCGTCGTCCAGCGGGAACGAATTCATCACCGCCTCGATGATGCACTGCAAACAGACCTGCGTTTGAGGCGACAGGGTCAGAATCGTCGTGATGTAGTCCGTCTTCTTGGCACTGAACAGGATCGTCGTGATCACCCAGCGAATGATCAGTACGAGCGGGCCGATGTCGTTTCTGAAATTGATGGGCACGGAAAATGCGTACGAGTCAAAAATGGGGTCGATGGGGATGTTCGACTCCAGTATCCACCCCTTCTCCTTGTCGTAGTAGCGGATGATGGAATCGATGATCTGCTCCAGGTTTGCTTTACACTCACCCACACTCAAGTGCGGGTGGTTCGCTATCTTGATGTCAAACGTGTTTGCGTCGCTATGAAATCACATGCCGTCACATCAACACTCACATATCGTGCAGAATGGCCGAAATCGCGACTCCATCCCGCAACTGCATTAGCCTCTCTGCCTTCGGAACCACACAGCTACAGGAATTCACCTTGACGTAATATCGTTACGAAACGCATACCCATTCCAACAGAGCGTCAGGCTCGGAGGTACTGTTGCTATCGCGGTTCCAATCCATTCTATAGTCTGTTGCCTGCTCTCGGACAAACGAACGCTGCGGGAAAGAGACGTGGTTTTGAAAAACGCGGATGAAACGCCCACGCGTGCGAAACAAACAGCGCCATCATACTACACATGCTATTTCTTTTCCAGCGCACCGATCGTGCTCTCCAGCACCTTGATGTTCTCCTTCAGAAAGTTGTCGAACTGCTGCATCGAATCCTCCACCGGAGACGCCTGCTTCTCCTTCTCCTCCCGGCAGATCGTCCTGCCGAACGCGCAGCCCTCCTTTCGCATGTCCACAACCATCACCGTTATCTAGACGCTCACGCCCCTTGCTAGCAGCTACGTTATCCGCCGACTTCAACGCGACCGCCTCCTGGACCAGGCGCTTCGTGCATTGCTGAAGCGTCAGTCCCTACGTCTCACCCTCTCCAACGAAACGTACATCATGGATGCAACGCTCCAGCAACCGAGCCACGTCGTGGTTGTCCATCACATCCCTGATGATCACCCCCGTCCCCAACGCCTACCACAAGCCGTCACTCGCCAGCACGAGGAAGCACTCGTCGCCCGACATCTCGTAGTAGCTCACGGTGGGCACGTTGCTCACGTAGGGACGAAGCGAAAAGTCGCCCAAGGAGCGAGTCACCGCCAGAATGCCCTGCACGCGGAGCACGCCGTACTGAATGATGCGGCCGCCGAGCAGCTCCACGCGCTCCTTCTCGCTGGGGTTGCTCGGCTTGTGGTCCATCGTGAGGTCGAACGAGGACGACTCGGTCACCATGATCGCCCGCGAGTCGCCCACGTGGGCGGCGATGACTTGACCCAGCGCCTTGTTTACAAAAATGGTGACCACGGTGGAGCCGTCGTCTACAATTCACAACGAGGAGAATGCCTCACCCCGAGTCGCAGTGGCCCTGTACTTGGCGTCGCACAGCTGAAAACCGTTCACGATATCCATCTCGCGAATGAATCCGGTCGTCGGTTTCCGATCTCCCTTCCGGTAGCTGTTCGACCGCGGCTTCTTCGTGCCTTCTTTGTACGGAGACGTGTTGATTGCCTTTTCGACAGAAGCGGGCAGATTTAAGGCGCAAAACCTAGGCGTCACGGAGGGGCGGAAACGTCACTGTGAGCACTTTGTCCCGCCGTGGCCGTCGAAGATGGCGTATAAAGTGACGTCTTCATCTCCTACGCATCAGACAGCCCCCGCGTCCGCACCGTTAAAGCAGCCATTCACACAAAACCGGTCTTCCTGGTACGGCCGTCCATTCTATTCCTCACGAAGCGCCACAGTCACCCACTTTGATCGTTTCCACGCAGTACGGATACACTGCGCGACTTCCGTCGATTTCCGGACAGACACTAGGAATGAAACGATCTCTACAGGACGCACTAGGGATTGCCCACGGAAAGCGAGCGACTCAAATACTGTGATGATTCAGAACTAGGAGACACATGCAATGCAACGCATACTTTACGAAATAGTGAGTGACAACCACGATGAGCACAACAGTGAACAGGGAGAGCAGAAAGATAAACCGCCACCTGCACGTGACTCCATGCAATAAGAATAACTCGGAAGGAGCACTCCAGACTTCATCCCCCAGGTATTCCCGTATTCGTACTGGAATAATGACCGTACGATTCATTCTTTCTCGAGCGTAGAACGGATCACGTGCAGTACGCTCCAGAAATCCACTTTGAACGAATCGCAAAATCGCCCCGATTTCTGGAAACGAATAGCGATGCGTGTAGAACAAACAGCAATGACTACTATGAACTACTAAAACAACGCACAGCTATTCGCCCCTCCTCGCCTTTTCCAAGATGCTGTTGATGGTCTGCCAGTCGTCCTCCGAGCAGGCGCCCTCCGTACAGAAGTTTTCGATCAGTCGCTCCTTCAGATAGCTCAGCTTCTGCTCCTTCGACACGAAGAACGGGGCAATCCAGTTGAAATAGATCTACGCATCACTGCTGCCACGCTGGCTCACGATAGCAAAGCTAATCAGCGAAAGGATGACGATGATCACCTTCAAGGAAATGAACAGACACCGATCTATACGTCATTCCTATACCATGTAGATACACTTGGGATCCTTCTCGACGTTGTAGGGCTGTTTCCGAGTCGGGGTACTGCTCTGCACTTTCGTTTTCTACACCCTCATGCTCTCCCTACGCAGTTACCGTTTCCTGTTTCTCTTCGGCGGGACGCGATTCTTCTGCTGCAGCGTCTTTACCTCTGAAACGAATGTCTACTCGTAAAGAGGTGCAAAAGCACACACCTTCCTGCTCGTTGTCCATTCCGAATTCTGTGCAATAGTGTAGAAAACACAACACAACAGGAACCGCGGTTATTCTTGTATTCACAACCTCCCGTTCTTTCGCGTTGTGCGGCTTCCTTGTTGAAGCGGAACGTATTTCCCGAGGTGGATGAAGGAGAAGTGGAGTTGGTGCGCATTCTTCTTTTGCAGAGGGACGTGTCTTTTCATTTGGACGCGATCCATTCACACGGAAGAGGAAGGACTTGCATTGGGGCGCGCAGACGGAAACGGGATTTGCTGAAGAATGGCATCCCGCGGGGATTTCATCCTCGGGTTTGAATTCTTGATTGGTCCATTAGGATTGTGCTTGATTTGTATTCTGCAAAGCGGGTGCTCTTTTCCCTTTTCCCATTGACGTCAGCATCACCCAATCTCGACATCAGGCATGAATTCCAACATGATCGCAAACCAGTACCTATCTCAGCCCGGAATGCCCTCGATCGGACAGACCTATCCGTATCCATCCGTAGGGATTGCTGATGTCGTGTGAGGCGAAGATGGATGTCGGTTTGGCTTCAACCGAGAAGAACGCGAAAATGAACGAGTTCTGGATGACGGTCATGACCGAGATCAACCAGTCCGCTTCCCTCGACAAGCACCACGAACTGCCGATGGCGCGAATAAAGAAGATCATGAAGATGGACGACTCGGTGCAGACCTGCGTATGTAATGGAGTGCGTCGTGATTGGATAGATGATCGGATCCGAGGCGCCTGTGGTAATCGCGAAGGCGTGCGAGATTTTCATCCGCGAGTTGACGCTGCAAGCATGGATGCACACCGAGGAGAGCAAGCGCCGCACGCTGCAGGTGGGAGCGTGGAGAGCGTTTGATGGCTAGAGGATCGATATAAGCACGGCGGTGAGTTCAAACGAGATATACGACTTCCTGATTGACATTATTCCCCGCGAGGATCAGCCGGCGAACTTCCCTCGCAATACGGAGGAGAAGATGCCGTTTGACCAAGTGATGTACGTATATGTGAGTGTTGTGTGTGTGTTTGAGCGTAGAACAACACGCCGATCCTGGATCAGCCGTTGACGACGATTCCGAGCTTGCCGGCCGGTGTGACTCCCATTTCGGGGAATCAGTCGTACTCGTATCCGTTGAACCAGAATATGAATCCCCTTCTGTCGCAGAACCAGACGTCTTCCTATCCGCAGAACCAGTCTTCCTCTTATGCGCAGAATCAGACATCGACGTATCCACAAAACCAGACGTCTTCCTACGCGCAGAGTCAGACCTCTTACACTCAGAATCAGACATCGACCTATCCACAGAACCAAACATCGACGTATGCCCAGAATCAGACATCGACGTATACGCAAAGCCAGTCGTCGACGTATCCGCAGAGCATCACGCCTGGAATCCCGCAGTCCCTCCCGCAAACCATGCCTCAGGGAATCCAGAACAGCAGCAACTTCATCTATCTGGACGGAATGCCCCCTGTTCAGCAGACGAGTATACCACAGAATAATGGTATGTTGGGCAATTCCCTCATGGGTTTAGTAGGTGTGGTTGTGGAAGCTGACCCGTAGTACGCGTACCCGGAGAATTAAGCGATGTTGTTTGTTTCACACTTGGAGGGATTTCATTATTCTCTTTGGATGAGCCATCACTACGTCGTATCAGCACAGCAGTCGACGACGGTCACGCACTGCCTCAAGGGCCATTTCCTGTCTGCTGAGAGTCTTGACATCGTGTTGGCAAAGAGTTCAAAATTGGAGATATACTCCGTGACGGAAACTGGATTCTCCCCCATTTTCGAGGTTCCAATCTTTGGGAGGGTGTCGTCGCTCTGCAAATACTACAACAAGGGTTTTGGCGCTCCCCGCTCCCTGATTTCGTAGACTCAAATCGCGACCGCATCATTCTCTGCACGGATGACTATCACTTCTCGGTTCTGGAGTCGTTTTGCTCACGGCGGGCATTCATGCATAGATGCGATTCGACAGCCGGTAGAATCAACACCGTAGCCTATGGAAGCATTAAGAATCGGATTGGTCGTCCTGTTGACATATCCTGCCTCAAAGCGACCTCCCACCTTCCTTCATCCTCACCGTGACTATATATGTCGTGTTGATCCCTCAAGTCGCATCTGCCTCCTCTACGTGTACGTCGGAACCATCAAGGTTGCGCCCTCTCGCGACAGTCACCTCTAGTTCATTCCGCTCACCAACGAAACGAAGACGGCCTTCCGCGCGTTCGATATCCACATCCCTGACCTCGGCATCCGCGACATCCAGTTCATCCCCTCCGTGGACAACGCCTTCCACTTTGCGTTGATCTGCGAGTTCCGGGGCCGCCACTACCTGAGGATGTACAGCTTGGACCTCAAGAACACGCAGCTCGTCGACATCGCGCCCGAGCTGAAAAACCGGAGCATTTCCGACACCGCGAGCACGCTCATCCTGGACGAGAGCTACGACTCCTTCGTCCTCTGCAGCAACTCGGTCTTCCAGCGCTACGAGCACGCCCTCTCGCCCTCCCTCACCCCTAGCATGACCGGCACGCTGCTGAGCGAGACGAAGGTCAGCGTCACGGCGCCCGTCGTGTGGGACCTCATCGAGGACGGCAAGTACCTCATCGCCGACGCGCGCGGACAGATCTTCCTCCTCGTCCTCGCCAAGAGGCTCTCGCTCACGCCGCTGGGCCACGTGGACGCGCTGATGGCGATCCACTACCTCGACAACCGCGTCGTGTTCACCGCCTCCTACAGCGGGCCCTCGCGACTGCTGCGCATCCACCAGAACCACCTCGAGGTCGTCGCCGAGTACCCCAACCAGGGACCCATCATCGACGTGACCACGCTGCCCGACCCCGTCAACGACTCCGTGGCGCTGGTGGGCGCCAGCGGCTATGACAGCGTGCGTGACGGGTGGAGGCGTGATGTGTAGACCAGCGCGATGATCGCCGTTCGCAACGGCGTGGAGTGCAAGCTCTGCAGTCGCGGCGGCGCCAGTGACGACGAGATGGCGGAAATCCCCTCGTATTTGGGATACTACGCCGTCGGCGGGCAGGTGCGCCTCGTCGTGTCGTACTCGTCGTACACGGAGGAGTACGACTTCAGCGGGACGGCGCTGTGCGCCAAGGAGGAGACGCTCCCCTCGCCCGTGCTGCTGGCGCACCAGTCGGAGCACTGCGTGTGTCTCGTGACCAACGACTCCGTCCGCGTGGTGGCGCCCTCGCCCTTCCTCCACGCGCTGTCCGCGCCGATCCAGCTCGCTGCCGCCGACGGGCAGTTCATCGCCTGCGCGAGTCGCAACCATATCCATGTTCTGCGAGTGGAGAGCGACCGCGTCGAGACCGCGGGCGATGCGGGTCTGGAGTTCGACGCGAGCTGCGTGTGCGTGAAGGCGCTGGCGGGAGGCTGTCTGGTGGTCGTGGGCGAGTGGGTCACCAACGCGCTGCACTTCTTCACGGTGACGGACGCGGGCATGGCGCAGTGCGCGTCGATGGCGCTGGAGTCCACCGTGACCTCGTGCGTGGTCGTGGAGGTGGCGAGCGAGGAGAGCCGTCCGCGCTTCTTGGTCGCGAGTCGCAACGACGGCGTGCTCCAGATCCTGCGGCAGGACGGCGCGCAGTGGCTGGAGGAGAAGCGATTCCGCGGGAGCGCGCTGCCCGGGCGGTGCGTGCGTCGGAGCGCGGACACGGTGCTGTGCGTGGGCGAGAAGAGCTGGCTGCTGGAGTTCAAGAACCACACCTGGTTGTAGGCGCGACGACTCCGCTGTGACCCGTAGCATCGTCCCGATGGACGTGTGTCCCTTGGTGTTGGGAGCTTCCGTGCCCCTCGGTTCCAGTGACGTGTTGGGAGCTTCTGTTCCTGTCGGTTCCAGTGACGTGTTGGGCGCTTCTGCTCCTGTCGGTTCTAGCGATGTGCTGGTTGCCGTGACGGAGGAGAACCGCCTGGAGCTGCTGCAGATCGACAGCACCACCAACACCCGTGTCAAGTGCGTGCCGCTCAAGCAGAACTGCATCGCCGTGGGCGCGCAGGCGGCGTCGCAGACGCTTCTCTACCTCACCATCCCGCGCTACACCGAGACGAACGAAACGGCCCTGGTGCAGCTGACGGACCCGAGCGACTTCAGCGTGCTTCACGCGCTGCCGATGAAACTGACGGAGTACCCCACGTGCGTCACCTCCGGCGCGCTGTTCCAGCAGCCCCAACCGCCCCAAGAATCCCCATACTACGTGGTCGGCACGTCGTTCATCCTGCCCACCGAGAGCGAGCCGTCCAGTGGTCGCTTGCTGGTCATGAAGGTGGTGGGCGAGGGCAAGGAGAGGCGTCTCCAGCTCGTCGCTGAGCAGATGCTCACGGGAGGGTGCTTGGCGGCAGCCATCTGTTGCGGCAAGATCGTGGTGGGCGTAAACGGCGAGCTTCAGGTGTACGACCTGGACCCCGCGAGTCTCTCGTTATCGCTGCTCCACAGCGAGCTGGGCAGCATCCTGATCACGCAGCTGAGCGTGGACGAGGCCGCGGGCACCATCGCCGTGGGCGACCTTCTCCACTCCGTGTCCGTGTTCCGGCTGACGGTGGACTGTCTGTCGGGCAAGCAGATGGCGAGGCTGGAGTTCTCGAGCTGCGAGAGCGTGCGTCGCCACGTGACGGCGCTGGGTCGCGCGAGTGATGGGTGTGGTGCTAATACGATATCCGAAAGCAACGCTAAGAAGGCATCTGAAACCACTAAGAAGTCACCAGAAAACAACGCAAACCACGACAAGATCCTGGTGGGCGACGTGAACGGCAACCTGGCGATCATGCGCGAGGTGAAGGAGGACGAGCTGGACAAGAGCAACCCGCAGAAGCGCCTGGAGGCGGCGGAGTGGTTCCACCTCGGCGACCAAATCAACCAGTTCGCGAGAGTGCCCAGCGCGACGCAGGGCGTCCAGAGCAACGACGGCAGCGTGAGCGACATCGTGTTCGACACGCTCTTCTTCACGGTGAGTGGGCGCATTGGATGGGTGGGCGCGGTGAGCGACGAGGAGTACGCGCTGCTGAAGGCGATCGAGCAGGCGCTGGAGAAGGTGAGGGCTGTCGCGAGCGGTCATCTGTAGACGATTACGGCGGTGGGTGGCTTGGACCACAGGGGCTGGAGACAGGAAGGCAAGCCGTTCATCACGCGGGAGTTGGAGTACTGCGTTGATGGAGACCTGATCGAGCTGTTTTTGGAGCTGAGCGAGGAGGGACAGAAGGCGGTCGTGAGCGTGGTGAACGAGGCGCTGAAGCGGAGCGACAGCGTGAAGTGGATGATCAACTACATCCAGAGCATAAAGACAAAACACTCGACTCTTTGTTAACAAACACTCCACTCAATCCAGTCGAAGAATCCGATCTTCGTCAAGTCCGTCTTCAGCAGCTCCAGCTTGTCCTTCTCCAAACGGTGGCTACACCTCATCGTCGCGCCAAACGCCTACCCCAGCAGTCTGCAGGGACCGTTGTCAATGCCCAGGAACTCCCACACGCTCTTGATCAGCGTGATGCTGTCCACGCCCTCGCCGTAGCGGTTCCCGCACTGGTACATCACTCGCCCGAACTCTCGCGCACGCTCCATCTCCACTCTCGCCTTCTTCATGTCGCCCGCAGCGTACGCGTTCAGCAGACGGTCGTACACCTTGCCCATGATGCTGAACGTCGCTCCCACGAAGCCGCAGCAGCCCGTCGCCAGCGACGCCAGCATGGCCTACACGTCACTGGGAGCAAGCACTCCGACATCCTCGCGGCCCATAAGGATCGTGTACTTGCCGTCGCAGGCGTCAAGACAGAGACCCATCACGAAACTGTTGTAATCGGTGTACTTCATTCCGCACAGATTCGGGATGCGCGTGGACGCCAGCTCCAAAAACTTGTTGATGGGGTAGGGAGTGTAGTTGATCACGTCCAAATGGTAGTAGAACACGGGCAGATTCGGAACCGCAGCAGCCACGTCCTGCACCCACTGCACAAGGAGATCGAGCGAGCGCGGAGGGAAGAAGCGGGGAGGGACGAGCGCAACCGCGTCGGCACCGGCAGCCTACCCTTCACTCCACACCAGCAGCGAATACGGCACAGTGTCTCGCCAACTCCTGCGCCACGGACAGCACCTCATGCCCCACGTGAATGATCACGCAGAGACCATACTTGTGGCCCACATCGATCCACTTATCGGCGAACTACGCATCAGGAGGATCCCCACTCCGCGTACAGCCTTTCTCTCTGCGACAGAGAGCAGCATGGACTCTCCGGTAGTGCCGCACACGAACACGCCGTTGATGTTGTTCTTCACCAGGTGTTTCGCCACCGGCTCCACAGCGTCCAGATTCAGACTCATGTCGTCCTTCATGGGCGTGTGCACAGCACAGCAGAGGCCTTCGAACGTGAACGAGCTGGGATCGTTGGGCGTCTTGTAGTAGTGCTACTCCTCACTCCGCGACGCACGGCCGTACTCTTCTTGCGTTCGTGAATTCAGTCTTCATCGGCTTTGGTAATATCAATTTGGATTTGGGCAGCTGCCGTGAGGGGGATGAAGGAATGAAACGTCCGATCGTGTGCTCCGCGCCAAACATGCAAGATTGAAAAGGGAGAACGCAAATACCATTGAACTATGCTACAAGGCGGAAAAAGGAACTAATCAATCGTCACTGAAACTCAACCGGCGATGACTCTTCAATAACTACGCGTGAAAGGGCGCTACGGACACCACTTGGACATCCGCGTACAAAGACTCTTCGGGCTTACTGAGAATCGGCGTTCGGCAGTGATCAGGAGAGAGAAAACCAGTGGCACGATTTGTCCTGCGGGTTACAGACAGCAGCAGCGACTCACGTGTACTGCGTGTTAATCGAGGTGAAATAGTCCGTCAGCACTTCCGAGCGGTACTTCGTTAGGACCGGAAACACTGCACACACGTTCGTGCTGTCAAGTGATCTTGCAATTATTCCTCATTCCGTCACTTACGAGACGCCGAGAAATGAGATCACCTTCTTCGCCGCCGTCTCCGGCATCCGGTTTAGGCCCGTTTTCTACCCGTCAGCAAGCGGTTCGCAACGCATTACACAATTCGCATTCACCGGAACGCGAGGTTTTGGAGGAAGTGGAACAGCGGAGTCGTTGACTAGCCGAATCGGGTGGCCTTCTCCGGATTTGATGAGCTTCTCCCTGCAATCCTGAATCCTCGTCGGATTCATCGCTTTCGCTTTCTTGCTGTGCTTCTTTAGACTGCTCTTTTCTTCCTTCTCTGACATTTCACGCTTTCTTCTTTCCACTTGAAAGGGGAAGAGTGATTCCGAAACGAATCAAAAACGACGCTCTACAGGGATGAGTGCTGCAATACGGAGACTCACAGAGAGAAAGAACGAAGGATGAGAGGAACACAATACGGGGTTGAATGCACTGCTTGTCTGGCTTGTTCTCCCTGCTAAATCAAATTGAAGGGTTTCGAGTTCCGATCCGAGAAACAGAATGACTATCTCTTTTTGGCAGGGTGCCATTTCAAATTAGGGCCATTCTTATACAGGAGGAGGCGATTCATTTCCCCGATTTCGGGCTTCCATGGCGCCAATTCCTTCGCGTTCAAATTCAAATTCTCTTCGCCTACAGACCCCCTTTCGTTCTCTTCATGTGCTTATTGAGTGTTTGGGGACGAGCAATGATTATTACAGGAGGGAGTGGGGATAGTTGATGAGTAATCTAGGAGGGAGCGAGGACAAGTGATTAATATTACCGAAGGGAACAGAAACAAGTGATTAGTATCACACGAAGGAAACGAAAACAAACACATCAAAAGGACAGCAAACAGCAGTTAAAGCAACGTATACTCCTTGGCGTCGTGGCAGTACGCAGTGGGGTCCAGTTCATATACAGTATGCAGCTTCACCTCCATGTCTGGAATCGAGGCGATCGGCTTGTCTTCGAAATACGCCATGATGATGCGAATCACAGCCTACCCATGACACGACACGACGCATACCCACGATATGGCCCACGATCAGCACGCTCTCTCTACAGCCCACGATCTTCAGCAGAATCTGGTTCAGTCGCTCCTTCACGTCAATGTACGACTCTCCGTCCGGGTAGCGGTACTCCAGCTTGTTCCTCTCCCTCTTCTCGTACTCCTTCGGATAGCGCGCTTTGATCTCCTCGTACCTACTCCTAAGACACCATTCGCAACGATCACGTCATCCTCGTGTAATCGCCGCCATTCAGCTCACGAAGAAGGGTGCTGTACTGCACGTTGTACTCGTCCAGCAGCGGTCGCACCGTCTGCGCCACTCGCAGCGACCGGTCGCACATGATGGTCACATTCACGCTCCGCTCGTGGATGAACTCGTACAGCTTCTTGCTGAAGAGGACCCCGTTCGCGTTCAACGGCGGATCGCCTCCCAGAATGCCCTTCAGTGTGAAGTCGGTCTCTCCGTGGACGCACAGCCAGATCTTCCGCGGCGTGAGGTGCGTATTCAACAGATAGGACACCACGTCACTCTCCAGAACGCCGTTGCAGTGGTTGGCGATCACGTACTCGCCCACGTTGAACAGACGGATGTACGACTGGTTCTTGTCCCTCTTCTTGTCCAACGGCTGGTAGTTCTTCTTGTAGTTCTCTAAACGCATGTGGAAGTCCGCCAGCGCCTCATCTCGGGACTTGTTCTTGTAGTCTAGCCATCACGCACAGAATCCGAGCGTACCGGGAGAGTTCAGCTTCATTTCACAGTTCTTCTGCACCAGCTCCTCGTCGTCGCAGATGCTCTCCAGGAAGAGGACTCGAAAGCCGGCGTAGGCGCAGCGAAGTGCGATGTAGTTCCTCCGCTCGATATTCGAGTTCGTCGCGTCAAAGAGTCCCACATCACCCCCGTGAAGCAAAAACGCCATCAGCGCTAGGCGTGAATTTACAGAAACGGAGCTACCGTCGAGCGCCATCATTGCGAACTTGGTTCGCAACACCATGGCCTCCTTGTTGTTCGGGTCGAAGAAGGCCGAGTTCTCTCCCGTGTGACCGCTCTACGCGTGAGCCATCGGATTCTCCCCCACGATTCTTCTGTAGTCACCCGCGTTGAAAACTTCGGTCTTGAAACCCTTCCAGTTGAGGTACCTGTGCAGCATCTTCGAAATGTAACTCTTTCCCGTCGCCTACGCCTTCAGTTTGGCCACACCACGGCATACGGGCAAACCGATCATGACGATTACCGTCTTTTGCTCCACCAATCCAGAATGCGTGGAATCCTCGAGCATTTCTAGTGATGAAGAACTGCCCCCTCATCGACCCAATTCGGAAGGAGACCGGATGTGCTTTCGCTGCTCCTCTTCAGAAGGAATCTCAGGACTCTGCATGCACTGTTTGTGGTGAGGGACCGAATAAGTGTTTGAGGCATCCGGAATGGCGTTTTTGCGACGGCATTGTGGTCCTCTGTAGGAGTGGGATAATGATCGTAGTGCCGAATCCCAAAAGCCTTCCATCAATTCGACTGCCTCCAAACAAACACGCTCTTAAGCCAAATTCGCGGACTCAGACTCCTTCCCCTTCTTCTGACAGCAGCACACAATGAACGAAATGATCGCCGCAACCACAGCCAAACCCGTGACAATCCACATGGCTAGATTGTTGTGCGGCGCCTCGGTGGGGGTGGGAGTGGGGGGAACCGAGCATCCCTGCTCTCCCTTACGATCCATCACCTTCGACATGCCCTCGGCGATGACGGTCACATTGGCAGGAGTGAAGGTAGCGACAACCGTGCTGTTCTTTCCGATGGCGCTGCGATAGTCCTCGAAGGGATCGTTTCCCTGCGCATCTCTGCAAACCAGCTTCGCCGCAGAGTACTCCGTCATGGGCTTCACCGGCTCAGAGCAGTTCAGTCCAGAGAGGAACTTTTCAGAGCAGGTGACCAGCACATCCGAAGTCAGTACGTGGTACTTCTTCTCCACATCGTTCGTGGCAACGTGCGTGTACGCATAGGTCGCGCTCATGGAGAACAGCTCCTTATCGCACGCCGTCTTCTCAAAGCGCTCCGTCTTCAACAGCAATTCGCTGGGATCCTCTCCCTTCTCGCCAACGGCCACCAGCGACATTCTCGAACCTGCTCATAAGTGGAAAAGGGTATGCTCACTCATATCACGGAGGGGGAAGCAAGAACCCTCATACTCGCCGCAAACTACATATCACGCATGCGATTAGACAAGAAACGATCAATGCTCTCGCCTATCCGGCTTCTGAAGCTAGAGGGCTCATCAATCTGAGAGTCAGCTGTAGAATCCCAATTGCGTACAGAAACGGCCGCCTTACACAGGATGGCAGCGAGCAGGAACCACGCAAACAGATAAGACTTCATCGAAAGAGAATTGTGTTCTTTGCGGAAAGAGAAAGAGACGCGGAGAAGTACTGCGGATGGAAGGAAAGACCGAGGAGGTTCTTATAGCGAGCGGAGAAGGCATGAAGATGTGTTATGGAAGATGGAAAGGATGAAGTGTTGTGGGTGAAGGAGAGGATGCAGTGTGGAAGGAGGGGAATAAGTAGAGAGTGAGAGAAAGAGGAAAAGGCAATGTGTGAGAGAAAGAGAGATGGAACACGACAGAGAAACGGAACGCAACAAAGAACACACTCCAACAAACACCCCCAATCAACTAAAGGAACCATTTACGTCTTCCGGTCTCAATCTGCTTGTGGTTGAACTTCCACTCGTACTCGGCGTTGATGGAGTTGAAGGTGCCCACCTGCAGCCAGCGAGGCTTCAGCGTGAATCGCGGTCCCAACTCCTGCAATCTCGCCTTCTTCTGGTTCTCGAAGACGTACCGATGCTGTCGGACCTACTCATCACGCACTACAACTGCAAACCACGAAAATGTAGTCACGCTGATTGTGGAAGGTGATCACGCGACGACCCTCAAACTCGGGAGCAGCTACGAGTCAACAGCCAAAACCACCATTACCCGGATACATCGAGCCAAGGAAACGACCGAAGCGACGTCCCAGACGCGTGGTGAAGTTGTTCAGGATGATCTCGGGATTGTGGCTCGTAACGTCACCGCAGTCCGCAATGTCTTCATGGGGAATGAAGGACATCACCTTGAACATGGCAGTGGGTCCCTTGGGGAGATGGGAGATGATGAGTCTATGCATTACAGTAGGACGCATCTGTTACGAGTTCACCTTCTTGTCGTGCTCGCCAACCACGATGAGATGCGTGAATCCCTTTTCTCCCGCCTCCTTGCACATTTTCACGAGATTATGCGTTTCTAGGATGACAGTGTAATGGACACACAAACCTCGCTTGTAGAGATAGGAGTTGGGAATCATTCCCATCAGCTCGCTGACAAAGAAATAGGCGTTCTTCGAAGGACGAGGACGCGTCGTGATCATGATTTTGGGCGTAATCTTGTGCGAGAAGTAGGGCTCAAACTCGTCATCCTTCTCGTCGGCGTATACTTCGTCGTCGTTCTGTGTAACGATCGTGTCATCGTACTCGCGGTGATCCTCCTGTGTCGTAGGCTTCTAGACTCGTCAGACGGCAAACTACGAACTCCCTACCTCGATTGGAACGGCCTCCTCTCCGTATTCCTCTCTCGCCTTCTGCTTCTTCGTTCTGCGCTCCTTCTTATCAAGCTTCTTCTTGTGCTTGATTTGCTGCCAGAGACGCTCTCTCGCCTGCTTGTTCTTGATCGTATTGATCACAGGTGTCTTCTTAGGCTGTTTGTCCATGGAAAGCAACGAGAAGGAATCAATTGTGGTGCTTCCTTCACTCGAGCATACTGAAACACGCAAGACAAAAGGAAACTGAAACAAACAAGCAGAACTAAAGGAAACCGAAACAACACGCTACTTTGCAGCCTTCTTCTTCTTTGGCTTTTCCTTTTTCGCTTCCTTCTCCTTCTTCTCCTTCTTCTCCTTCTTCTCCTTCTTCTCCACCTCCTTCTTCTCCATCGGCACTGGCATCTCCGCGCCAGGGGGCAGGTAGCGCAGCTTCAAACCCGTCAACTGCTTCACTTCTGGCAAATCGTGACCCTTTCCGTCGAAGTCCGCATACGAGGAATCCGTTGCGAGGTCCTCGGTGATGATAATCTCATGTGCAAACGGCCTTCCTAGGAATAACACCCCACAAGCACGGGAAACCGGGAATCACTCCCTTCTTCTCGTCCTTGTAACAGTAGAAGAACTGGGCAACAGCCTCCTTGTCACCAACGGACACGGTGTAGTGTTTATCTCCAACTGTCAGCTTCGTCACGGCTATTTGTTACAACTCGCCCAGCATCGAGAACTCGCTCCGTGTTTGAAATCCACCTTCAATTTCTCCAACTCCGCTTCAGGGAACTATGATAATGAAATGCAGCACACACATACCGTCTTCGGAGCACGAATCAGCCAGATCTCGTTCTCCTTCTTGTTTACGATCTTCTCGGGAAGAGAGCAGTTCCCCTTCACTGGCTTGTATCCTACGGGAGGAGTCAGGGTCGCAGACATTTCTTTTTGACCATCGCCCAAAATACCCGTGATTCTGCGCGATCACTGAGGAAGGTGAAACAAACAGCGGAATGATACAGGAGGGACAAGAACGCGTCGATGCTCATTTCCTTTTGTTCCCGAGAGGCCATGTCCTTCACGAGGAGTTTGGACTGATTCAGCAGAGAGAGCTCATTCGTTCCCATAAGTACCGCATATCGCAGCTTCTGCCTCGCAACGTCCTTCAGCGCCTTCTTTATGCTCCCTGCTCCCTTGCAGTACACGGTCTTCACGTTCCGGTCTCGAATGATCTGTTCATGAGCGCAACACCTCTCTCTCACATTCGCAACCCGAATACCGCTTTGGAACACGTCTCGGTTCGTTTCATCTCCCAGCAGCACAATCTACTCCTAACGCTACGCACAAACGCCCACTCCAACACCACTCAGCTCTGACGAAGGCTGGAGCGACGCGAGCTCCAAACACCGCTCGATCCCTGCAGAAAACCCGATGCAGGGAACCGCTCTATTGAACCCTATCCGTTTGGCCAACGAGCTGTAGCAGCCGCCTCCCTAGCTCTCATCCCCCTTGCACAGACAGACGATCACCGAACCGATGGCACTGCAGAACTCGAACACGATGTTGTCGTAATAGTCCAGTCCACGCACGAGGTGCGGGTCCAGCACGAACGGTACGGACAGCGTCTTCAAACCGTCCTGCACCCGTTCCAGTCTCTGTTCTGTAAGAGGAGCACGGCGCACGTACGTCTCGCGATTCCGATGAGAGCGAATCCAGAATGGACGGAGCGCTGTGAATGATCTCCTGGTCCTGCTCTTCCTTGCTATCGAGAATACGGAGATAGCTGCCACGTTCGAAGCGATTGCGACTCTCTTGGGACAGGGAAGACTGGTGCTGCTCAAAATAGCTCTGCTATTGATAGACGTCTTGTGGACTCACTTTCAGGAGAGCGCGATACTGCGACATGGATTCTGCCGAGCCAAGAGAGTTGATGTGGAGCGTCGTTGAGGCCTCGAGTCCCAGTCGTTTGATGATGGAGGCGCAGAGAAGGATCACATCGACGTCGTGAATGGACGGATCGCAGTTCACAATTTCGCCTCCGAACTGATGGAATTCGCGATAGCGTCCATGCTGAGGCCGTTCATACCGATACACGCTTCCATACTAGCAGTGAGGGCGATTCAACATGGAAACGTAATAGACAGATGCTGTAGCGGAGGCAATGCGTTTGTCATTCAGAACGGCGCGCAGAACGCTGGATGTGAACTCGGGTCGCAAACAGAGCTTTCGATCCGACTTGTCGCTAAACGTGTACATCTCCTACACTTCAACGCCCTTGAAAAGTGCCACTTTGGTGACAATGTCCGTATCGGAGCCAACGCCTCTGCTGAAGAGTTCCTCCCTTTCTACCACAGGCGTTCAGCATTAAGGAAGTGGCTTCTTCTTCCACAGACAGGATATGTCTCGATGCGTTCAAAGCCGAAGAGTTCACACTGGTTGCTCATGACTGAAATCAACTAGGAGTGAAAGCGCAACAAATTCCACGTGCCTGTGAATAGCGCCAGGCCTCCACTCCCACGAGGTCCTTCATGCCTTTGACGGGTGCCAGAGAGGATAGGCATCGTTTGAAGATGGTGTTCATGGAGAGGGGATGATTGTGATTGTGGTGAAATGTCGGAAGCGATTTGCTATATTCATTAAGTATGGAATGAAAACAGTGTTTAAAGGAAATGAAAGAGAGAACAGTGATGCCTTCTGCTTTCCACTCCCTTGCATTTTGGATCCACTTCCACACCCACTCCGTGAAACCACAGAGGAATCAACGAACTCTACATCGACTCCAGAAATCGAAGGCATTTTGCCCGTCCAGAAGAAGACGAGATGCAGGGACCTTTGTTTGGAACGGGAGAAGGGGCAAAACACTGGTTCAACGTAGACTGCGAGGGAATCTCCACGTTTCTCTTCGCGCAGTTTGTGATCCATCTGGCGCTTCTCACTTCCCAGGCACGCTCTTCCTTTCCTCTTCATCCTAGTTTGTGATTATTCCGCAGGCGTTCCACAATGCGAGCGAGATCGTCGTTCTTCGGATTCTGCTTCTTGTGACCTATCTTCTGTGCTGCACGTGCCATTTCCGTTGTAGTTTCATGTTGCCATGGATTCCTTGAAGGCTGCTTTTCCAACCCCGGAGCCGTCCCTCATAATGCGCAGCCGTTGAAGGAGATGGCGGAGGAATCGGGCGAGTTGCTGAATCGCTGTGGAATCTGCGATGCGTACAAACCGCCGAAGTGCCATCATTGCAGGTGTTCCTTTTCTTCTGCTGTCATCCTTAGTACGTGCAATCGCTGCATTTTGCTGATGGACCACCATTGTCCGTGGATCAACAACTGCGTGGGCATGTGCAATATGAAGTACTTTATCCTGTTCCTGTGCTATACGATCCTGTACTGCGTGCTTCTTTTGTACTGTCTCTTTCACTGTTCCCTGGAAATGCTCCAAGTGTCTTCCGATTTCCGTCGTAGTGCTGTGAAGAAGTGTTGATCCTAGTGGTTATCGTGATCCTTTCCATTGGCGTGACTCTCTTCTTCTCGATCATCTTTGGTATCTTCGCTGTCGTCATTCTCGTTGACATCCTGAAGACCGTCTTCACCGGGTCGACTCGTTCCCTCTGAACGGATATCTGATGTCTAGAGATTGATCGTCTCCGCAGTTATCAGCGTGATTCCTCCTTGTATGACAATCTTAGGTGGCACTACTTCATCTCCATCACGCATAGTGACGTTTTTGGAGGCTCAGGTCACTTCCGTCTTCACTGGCTGCTTCCTGTTGCACCGAACTACCCTGATTTCAAACGGAACGCTCAGTACGTTGTGGATGCGTCTGGGCGTCGATGGAACGGGTACTCGGAGTAGTGTACTGTTTCTTTCTTGTTCAACGACTCTTTGTTCAACAAGCGAGTCATTCCCTTCTTGTTCAATGAACGCTTCCTCTCTTGTTCAGGTCTTCATTCCTTTCATGTCCAACAAACAACGATTCACATAACTCACTTTGATTCCTCACTCTGATTAGCAGGGGGTACGACTCCGGGAGGATATACATACAGCGGCTGTGGAAACGGAGTCACCATCATCGGCTGCCCATTCGGTCCCACCACCATCATCACCGGAGACTGGTAAAACGGCGGATACATCACTTGCTGCGGGAACGCCACCGCTGGGACAGGCATCACGGGCGACTGCATCGTCGGAACCGAAACCACTGGAGGCTGCACCCGCGCCTGGAAGGGAACCGAGCGCGGGCTCAGCGAATCGCTCACGTTGGTGCCGAACGCGATCTGATCCTGTTCCCTGTCCTCCGCTTCGCCGGGCAGCGTCAGGATGCGAAGAGTGGACTTCGTCACCTGTCTGGGCTGCGACTCGTTGCCTTCGTTTGAATCCAGCGAGCGCGTTGAGGCAAGCGACTCCGTATCCTTCGACCTCTCCTCCGGGTGACAGCCCTCTTGTGAGGAGAGCATACAACCCTCTGGTGAGGACTGTGATGAGGAGAGTGCATGATCCTCTGATGATGGAGAGGAGAGAAGACAACCCTCCGGTGAGGAGAGAAGACAACCCTCCGGTGAGGACTGTTGGGAGACGGGCAACACCACACTCCTGTTCTCCGTGTTCTCCATCATCTGCACGTGTTTCCTGAACTTCCGGAACAGTGGTCGGTCTGTGGAGAGCACCACGACGCCGTCCTTGCTGTGGGTCAGGTACTGCGACATCCACTCCGAATAACACCATCGTGAACACTGCTTTCTTGTGATGTAGATGGCGTACCGATAGGAGAGAGGAGTCGGGAAGCGAGAAACTGCATTCCCATTCAGTGAAACTCTCGCGGTGAATTCATCGTTTAACCGCGACAACAGCCAGTATCGTGTTGAATCGTGTTGCTCGTTCAGACACTCGCCGCCACACGCCCACTCATTCTCCTTCATCACCACGTACAACTTGTCTTCCGCTCCCACCAGCTCGCACTCCACGTGGAACTCAACACACCTCACACCCGCCGTCTCCATCTCGCACGACTCCGTCTGGGAGGACAGGCTGGAGATCGTGTTGCAGGACTCCTTCCCCAGCGATGTCTCACTCGCTCCGTCCAGCTCCTTCTTCTTCCCTGCACGCTTCTTCTTCTCCTTTACCGTTATGACTGGGACTGGCTTCGCACTGTGATGCGGCGTGATTAACGCTCGTCGCTCCGCTTTCTCCTCCTCTCGCAGTCTCTTCAAGAGCTGTTTATCTCTCTCTCGCGAAATCATGAAAAGCACGAACAGCAGGCACAGAATGCTACATGTGATCATCACTGCTCGCATCAACATGAATTGGATTACAAGGAACACGGTTTCATCGCTATCAAATACCCGAACAAAAAGCCTGAAAAAGGAATCGATCGAGAAAAACGGATAGGGATCGAGCTGATGATAGAAGGAAGAGTATGACTGGATGACGGCGGAAAGCGCACAGTAGTGATAACGGTACTGTTGCTGCTGTCTGGAGGACTGTGGAGGCATTGACGTCATGAGGGAATCCATTGCCTTCTGGTAACACAGTTTGCTTCTACTGGTAATGCAATGAACGGAAATTAAACAATCTGCATCGAGAGAGGATAGAAGACAAGGAAGAGGCGAGATGGCAAGACAACGACGAACAACCACAATTCTCCTTGAGCGACACTACCTCCTGCATCGTACTCTCTGGCGAAGAGAAAAAACGATACGACAAGAGGATGATTTCGTTCAAATCCCAATCCACGAAAAACAGGTGATCTGTAAAGATCGATGAACTACGGGTAATAAGAATAGCGAATTCAAACAACAACAGAAACAGATCACTCCACACATCAATATCAAAGGATGGAGAACGGGACAACTCTCTCTCCAAGTCTTCAACACGCTGTGATTCATTTGCAGATTGCAACACACGCATCTCCTCGTACGAACACGATAAGAAGCTGTCCATCTAACACTAACAGTGGCGTAGTTCACAAACGTAAAAATGGCCAGCCCTTTCCAACAACGAGCAGGAATCACGCAGTAGAGGAATTGCCTTCTCTGTCTCGTTGGTGATTCGATATACGACAGACTTGATGCGCAAAAACGACGCTCGTTGGAAGAGGAAAAAGGGCTCCTATCGTAAACACACGACAACAGTCCATACAGAATAGACGTCTCCGTATCGCTTTTCATTCTCGAATTCGATCCATTCCATAGTGTTCATGGCCCTCTTGTAGTCATTCTGCTCCAACAGAGATAAAACGGACACAATATCCTATGAAATCATTCCATTTGACGAGAACCACCTCTGAGAAAGACGGATCGTCGATAAGCGTTGGCGTATCAACAGGAAAGGAAAAGAGGAGCCTACAACTAAATGAATGGGAAGATGGGTACAGAAAGACTAGGGCATGAATAAGAAGCATATCGAAAGAGAGAGACTACACTGAGAACAGATTACGACTTGAGAGATAGGGAAATCCAAAGAGAATCGGTAACTGAGATAGACAACTCAATACGTTCCTCTTTGCGGAAGAAATGATGGATTGGAGGGGTGAATGAAATAGCCTCGATATTTGGAGTATGTTCAATTCGAGTTTGACGAAGATAGGGATGTGAGGAAAGGTGTGACACGAGATAATGAAATTGATTGGGAACGAGACAACAGAAAAGGGGGGTGAGCGATGGAACGGGTATATCACTGGCACATTGAGTATGTACGAGATGAGACATAGAATATGCGATACAAAACAACAGTAATGTGACGACAATGTGAAACACGCGTCGAACGAATACAGTGAGATGCACACACCAGACTAAATACAATAGCAGAGTGCAACACGCATATGAAGAATGAGATGAGAAATGCAACAAATGACAGAAACAGATACACGCATTTGAATTATGAGATAGAGACCAATACAATACAATAGCGAAAAGTGAAGATCAGATAGCAGTGCAAACACGTGACACGGCGAATGTGATTGCCTTCCAGTTTTATCATCAAGAAATGAGGAGGTTAATCCTTTCATTGTTTCTGATTCTATCATTGCGGATAGGTGCAACAAGTGACCCAGAACAGGATCATGAGAGTAACATCCCGAATACTCATGCGCGAATAACTAAAAGGAGGCTAGTAGACGCCTGCTTGAGTACCACTCAATGTGGGAATCAACAATAGGCGATCCAATCACGTACACCGATCCATCAGGGAATGATCACGACGTCTACTGCCAAATAGGATATCGCTGTATTCAGGACTTATGCTACCCCTGCGCCATTTCAACGTACTACACGTACACGGATAAAGTGGAGTGCAAGACATGTGAAGACGGATACCGCTGTGCAAGTACACACGAAACAGGGACGTCATGAATAGACAAAGCAACAACAGAGGCACAAATGTACCAGAATCCATGCAATGCAACAACCACATACTGCGTTAGCGGTGAAGAGAAAACGGTGAGGATGATACACAAAACTCAACAGCAGGTAAACAACGGGTACTACGCAGTACAAACAACCGACAGCAAAAACAACATCATAAGCATCGGAAAGGCGAAGTGCCCCGCCGGCTACTACTGCGTGGGTGGAGAAAAGTTCGAGTGCCCTGCCGGCAGTCTCGGCGAGGCTGGAGGACAGTGGAACCCCACCTGCGACGGACAGTGCCCGCGCGGTTACTACTGCGTCGGCGGAGAGAAACACGAGTGCGGAAGCGTCGATAAGTACTGTCCCGCGGGGTCGAGCGCGCCGACGAACGTGACGACGGGCCACTACTCGGGTCCGTCGGATGTGAACGAGAATGTGCGCTACGAAGAGACGCTATGCCCGGTTGGGTACTACTGCGTGGGCGGAGAGAAGTTCGAGTGCGCGAGTGGCTACTTCGGCAACAGCACCGGCCTGACGACGAGCCAGTGCAGCGGAATGTGCAAGGACGGCTACTACTGCGAGAGCGGCTCCACGCGCGACGACCAGCACGAGTGCGGCAGCGTGGACAAGTACTGTCCTGCCGGCTCTGAAACGCCTCTGGTGGTGCCGGACGGCTACTACTCCGGACCCGAGGACGCGAGCGAAACGACGCGCAGCGAGAAGACCATCTGCCCCGCCGGCTACTACTGCGTGGGTGGAGAAAAGTTCGAGTGCCCTGCCGGCA
>ERZ1106923.221-NODE-221-length-25467-cov-16.205179_pt1 | contig 25467 bp, 42 predicted proteins | sample MGYA00403657_ERZ1106923 | MGnify/ENA primary metagenome ERZ1106923 (study PRJEB35170, sample SAMEA104062425) | human gut metagenome | biome: human gut; feature: human-associated habitat; material: faeces | place: Denmark | collected 2012-06-19 ...
CCTCCGTGTTGTTCTACGCGTCACACGCTCTGTGCACGTCCACCTGCAACGGCGTACCCGTCAGCAGCAGCTTGCACCCGAACTCGATCTTGCGCAACACGTCGCCCAGCTTGTTGTTCCTTCCCTTCAGTCGGTGCGCCTCGTCCACCACGATGCCGCTCCACGGAATGGAGGAGAGCAAGCTGGCTTCGACGATGGCGATCTCGTACGTGGTGAGCAGCACGTCGAACTCGCCCGCCTTCGAGCGCCACTCATACTTGAGGATGTTCTCGCGTGACTCCACCGTGCCGTGCAGCACCACCACGTGCATGTCCGTCCAGCGACGAATCTCCGCCTCCCAGTGCGGCAGCGTGGAGAGAGGGGCCACCTAGATTTGACCACACGCTGACGACCACGCACGACAAGGAAGGGAGGCGTCACCTTGTACTGGCGGAGAATGTTGAACACGAACATGGTGCTCTGCACCGTCTTGCCCAGACCCATCTCGTCCGCCAGCATGGAGTTGCGGTGGTTCACCCAGTTCCACAGCATCCAGTTGATGCCCTCGATCTGGTAGCTGCGCAACACGTTGTTGTTCTTGTACACCGTGCTCTCCACCAGCTTCCGGTACGCCGTGATCGACGGGCGCCAGTCGGGCGGGTTCACCTGTGCCGAAATGTCCCGATTTCTACCCATCACTCCTCCTCCACACGCCCACAGGTGGTCGTAGTACAGCTCGATGGCGGCGCGGTCCTGGAAGTCGTCGAAGCTCTCCCACGACAGGTCCTTGTACTGCAGACCCTTCCACTTCACGCGGAATTCCTTGATGAACTTGCCGTGCTCGCCCAGCTCCGTCGACGGCAGCAGCGCGTCGATGTCGGGGTTGTTCGTCACGTCGATCTCCTCCATCGGCTCCTTCGGGACGATGCGCACGTCCAGAATGCGATCCACCTCCGTGAACTCGGGGTTGAAGAACACATCGGCGCCGTACGCGCTCAGATCGAAGAGCAGTCTCGGCTCGTTCTTCAAAAAACGCTAGAGGTGAAAACGGAGGCGGGACGCTACGAGAATCTTCGCCTTCATGCGCGTTCCCTCCAGAGCGAGGAGATCCGCCTCGGTTTCCCAGGAGCAGTGGAGGTAGGAGAGATTGCGCCACTTCACGAGGTACATCTGCACGCTCTCGTTCTGGGCTACGCGTTACGGGAGAAGGAAGAAGGAACCCGCTGCGTCGAGGTTCAGCCAGCGATCGTTGTGAATGCGACTGCCGTTCTGAATGTAGCGGGTGTTCATCTTCTTCAGCGAGGGCAGCCAACGAGCGATGGGCATCGTCTGGCGGTAGAGGAGGAAATCCACGTGCAGCGACACGTCGACGTCATCTCCCATGGCGACGCTATCCCGTGATTACAGCAATGAACAAAAACATGATGGAAGCCGCGTCCGTTTCATCCTCATCAGGCAGGTCTCGCAGCGCGCGGTTTGAGCGTCTCCGACTCGCTGCGGACACTACGGATGAGAGGAAGAAACGCGCAAATCGATTACCTGTCCGACGGGAGGACTTCTCGTCATCGTCCTCTTCCAGTTTCATATTCTCCTCCTCTTCCTCTTCCTCCGTCGTCTCCTCTGTGCTCTCTTCCTCTGTTTCCATTTCATTCTCCGTGCTCTCTGTTTCCTCCGTGTCCTCATTGTCGTGGTCGAGCGTCTCGCTCATCACTTCCTCCTCATCCATGTCGTCGATACGCCTCTTCTTCTTTAGTGAATGTGCGGTCTGAAGTGTATCTCTACGACAGGGTGTAAGAACGCTCCGGAAAACAACCGACGGGCGTGCAACAATTCGCTCAGCACCATGCATCACTCAAACGTACTTTGTATCTTCTCCAAAGGGCATTCCAAAATGCGGCTAGCGAAGGCGATTAGAATCGAATCAATATCTGCCAAGAAACAAGAAAAGGTAAGATGTATCGGGAAAAACGTCCAGCGATGAGATCTAATCCTTTCTTTTGGGAATCGCGACTCCCCGCCAAGGCGGTGGAAAAGCGAGGGGTGGAAATTTGGTACGATTTTGGGCATTGGGGGTCCCAATAATTGTTCATTGTTGTTTGAGATTGGGAGTTGAAACGGGGTCATTTTCACTTAGACACCCCTCATAACGATACTCCGGACAGAAACAAACAGCGCTCAATTAGGGTACAAAAGAACAGACTTCTACACCGATGTGCAGAATTGCTCCAGCTCGTCGCTCAAACTGCTCAAGTACAGGTACACGTCTGTTCCATATCCTTCCATTGAGAACAACTACGCCTCACTCCCAATCGCCACACCCACTTTCAATTCACCGCCGAAATACCTCGAATAGATGCGCGATACAGGCAGGCCATAGCCCAGTCCAGCGTAGTGGTCTCTCATCACCGGCGAGTACGACAGCAGATCATCAATGTGCCCGCTGTCGCTGTCGATCTTGTTGGCGCGAATCGCATGCGTCGCCGAGTGCGTGTAGAACTTGTTCTCCTTGCCCTCACCCATGAACTCGTACTTGTCGACATTGATGTGGCTGTTCAGGTACAGGTCGTGCTCCGTCTCGTCGTAGTAGCGGAAGTACCGATTCACCCACGGAGGCGGCGCCGCCGACGTGTACGTGTAGTCCCACACCTTCGACATCTCCGTGCGCGGAATGCCGCCGCCCAGATCCGATATCTACTCCTCATCGCTGCACCCAACACCCACCTTGATCGTGATGTCGTTCTCGCCATGAGAGACGATCACGCTGATGGGCTCCGGCTCCTTCTCCTTCAGCTGGATCATGTGCTCCATCGTCGCGCGCATCGAGTTCTTCATCAGCTCGAAGATCATGTGGTGCATGTGCGACGGAATGTAGTCGAACGGTCTACGCATCACAGCATCGCCACAACATCACCTCATCTTCTTCGCGAAGAAGATCTTCACCTCGGGCGCCTGGCCGTAGAACTTCTCCGTGAGCTTGGTGCTGCGGTCGATCGCCTTCTGGATGGTCGAGAAGTCGATGTTCTGGATGCGACCTCCTATCGCTAACCGGAAGAGAGAACGACCCACCGGGACGAGCCAGACTCTTCACGTACTGTCCCAGCAGCATGATGATGGAGATGTGCAGCGACACGAAATCGTCGAGAGACACGTTGATCATCTCGTTCTCGAAGGTGGTCAGCGGGTTCTTCTCCTACGCGTCAGCCACGCACGTCGCGATTACGCGTTCACACCGCTTCTCCTTCAACTGGCACACGCCGCACGCCATCAGGGGGTACACGTGCTGCAGATCGCGCTGGACGCGTCCCAGCTTGGCAGTGAACTCCGTGTCCTCGACGATGGTCTTTGGGATCTTCATGTTGGTGATCTCTCCCTGGCAACGGTTGTACAGCGATATGAGGTCGATCGTGGCGGGCATTTCGCTCAGCTGGCAGGGGAGAGAACTGAGCACCGAGGTCGTTGCCTACACGTCGGCCGGGAACACAGCATACTACTGCAAAGCGAATCGGGAGCTCGGTGGAGATAAAACGGGCCAGGGACAGGCGCACTGGCATGTTGTCCTGGGATTCGGCGAAGTATTTCAATTTCTCGATGGATAGCGGAGTGGGATGGTTCGGATTCGGTTCCTTCGCATTCGCCACCCCGCGGCAGACAGCCGGGCTCACACGGCGAAAGCATTCCTTCTGAAGAACGCGAAGAGAGCGGCGCACACCCAATAACATCTTCGATTGCTGGATCGCAGAAAGTGGAAAAGGGGAACCGAAAGAGGACGGGTTTTGGAATGGGGCTCGGAGGTGGAGGAGAATGGATTGGAGGGAATAGTTGAAGGAGTGGATGGTTTGGAGACGATATGTGTCCAATTTGTGTATGACAACAAACCCGAGTGAACACTACTTGTAATGAATCCTCTCTTTGTACTTTGCCATTTTTGGCAACTCGAGCTGCAACTTCAGGTTCACATCTACGCCTAACCTCCCTTCGTCTTCCCTACTCTTCTTCTCCACCTTGTCCAGCATGTAGAACGAGTTCAGCCCAATCTCAACACTGTCCAGCTTCATCAAGTCTAATCGTCACCAAACGCCTCCGCTTCCACCGATCGCCTTCACACTGCTGCACACGAACAGCGCAAAATCATAGGTCACGAGCTCGCTCAGTTCCGGCAACTTCTCCAGAATCAGACTCGGCGACGTGAAACACGCGTAACTGCCAAAGTGGATCCTCGTCAATTTCGGAAGAGCTACTCGCTTACGACACACCTCCACCCCCACTATAGAAAACAACCGAACTGCAGTGGTAGAACGCGTAGTTGCCCAGCAGCACGCCCTCCAGCCCCGGCAAGTCCTTCACCACCAGCGTCTGGCAGTTGAAGAAGGCGTAGCTGCGGTTCCGGTAGTCGTCGCACTTGTCCGGCGTGCCGATCTGGAGGTTCTGCAGCATGGGACAGCGCTGGATCGCGCAGTCCGTGAAGCTGGCGAAGGAGCCGTTGCCGATGACGACGGCGACCAGGCGTGGACAGTCCACGATAGAGAAAGTGCGCGGGTGCGTTTTCATCTCGTCGTAGAGAGCGAAGGCGTTGTGCGCGTCGTTGCGCTCGCAGATGGTGAAGGAGTCCTCGCCGACGATCAGCGTCTCCAACTGGCTCAGGCGCGACAGCTTGAACGCCGTGCACTCCTTCCCGATGCCGTTACCGCACACGATCTTGCGCAGCGTGTTGAGCGCCGAGTACTCGAACAATGACAGCCGCTTCAGGTCCTCTCCGACGAAATACGCCCGAATCGGGCTCCGCATTCGGGACAGCTCGTCCATGCGTCGAATCACCACGTCCGACGCCCTGTTCTCCTTCGCGTCCACCTCCACCGCCTCCTGCGGCGGCGTCACCAGCGAGTCCGCGATCATCCTGCCCGTGGCGCGGTCCTGCAGCGCGCAGAAGCACGGCTGCGACTGGAACGCCGGCGGCGACGACTCGTCGGACACGTAGCGGAAGATCCGACTGTCGGCAAGCGAGGCGGGCAGTGTATCGGGAAGGGGGAAGCCCTGCGTCTGGAGGTACACGAGGTGTGCGATGAGCGCGAAGTCGCGGAGATACACCTGCTGCTGCGTTGGCGGCAACACCAGCTTGAAGATGTGTTGGAGAGTCTATACATCATCGCGGGACGGAAATCGGCACGATTTTGGACTGGTTGATGTGCGCGAAGAAGGCGGAGACCTCATCGCGCAGGAGGAAGTTGTTGCGCGTGCGGATCTTCATGAAGTACAGGAAGTAGCGGTCCATCGCGTCCACCGTTATGAGAGACGGCGTGCACCCGTAGTACTTCTTCGGCACGTTGGAGGGAGCTTTGTTCGGAAGCGGCGGAGCGCTAGCGTTCGATCCCTTGCGAGTTGGCTTCGGCGGAACCACGGGTGGCGCGATGTTGGACAGCGAGCCCCGTCGCGGCGGCTTCGCTGGCGCAGGCGGAAGCGGCTTGTTGCGTGGTTCCGGTTCAATTGAGTGAGGCGGAAGTGGCTTGTTGCGTGGCTCCGGTTCGGCTGAGTGAGGTGGGAGAGGGGGCAGCGGCTTGCCGGAGGAGGAGGAGAACGCGGACGCGAAGGGGTCGTCGCTCGCCTCGCTGTCCGTCGAGGGCAGTGTATTCGTTCGCTTCTTGGCGGGGCGCGTCTCGCGGTCAAGCGTGGGTTTGGGCTGAGAGGGAATAGGAGGTGGAGCTGTTTTGGGGGGAACTGGCTTTGGAGGTGTTGTCTTTGGAAGCGCTGGCTTTGGAGGTGTTGGCTTCTTTGGTGAAGGGACCGGATCGCCAATGTCCAGCTCGTCGAAGAAGTTGGTCTCCAGCTTCTTGGGGCGCGTCTCTATCGGCTTGGCCGCGTCGTCTCGCTTCGGCTCCTCGTGGTCAGAGTCAATGCCCAGCAGGTCGTCAGTTGAAGAGTCGGTTGAAGAGTCAGTTGAAGAGTCGCTCGATGCCTCGAAGAAGTCGTCAAAGTCGAGACTGTCGTCAGAGTCCGATTCCTCCACCTTCTTCTTCGGTGTTGCTGGCTTGGCTTTCTTGTTTGGAGTCTTCTTGGGAGCCGGCTTCTCTTCCTTGACTGTGGGCTTCTTCTTGGAGGGAGTTGGCTTCTCTTTGAGTGCAGTTTTCTTCTCTGCCTTCTTCTTTTCTACTGCTTTCTTTTCCACCGTCTTCTTTTCCACCTTCTTGGGAGTGGGTTCCTTCGAGGGTTCTTTTGAGGGCTGGTTTGGAGGTTCCTTCACTGGTTCTTTCACTGGCTCCTTCACTGACTCCTTCATAGATTGCTTAGGAGACTCGGTGGGAGGAGAGGACTGGGACTGCGACGCCCCGTGGTTGGCGTAGATCACGCTGTAGATGTCATTCAGAGGGAACGAGGCGTCCACAGACGCTGGCGCAGGCTCCTGCGTGAAGAAGGAAGAGAGATCGGGAAGTGGCTGCACTTCAGGCTGTGGCTTCACCGAAGGCGATGACACGGCGTGGGGTTTCGCAGAATGAGACGGCGTCTCGGGTCTCGTGGGAGCCTTCTTCTGAACGACTGGGGGCTTCTGGATGACAGGAGGTTGAATAATTGGGGGTTGGGTGAGAGGCTGCTGAACAGGAGGCTGAGCCATGGGAGGTCGTTGCATGGGTTGCTGGACGGGAGACTGAACCGTTTGCTGTGCTGGCGGCTGCACGACAGGACGCTGGACAACGGGCGGCTGAACGATAGCAGGCTGGCTTGGTGGCTCCTGAGCGATGGGAGCAAACGAAGCAGGTGGTTGCGCAATCGGATAAGGCTTCTGAGTAATGGGAGGCTGAACAGGCGGTTGCGCAATCGGAGAGGGTTTCTGAGCAACTGGAGGCTGAACAATCGGAGAGGGTCTCGTAACAATCGGCGCTTGAACAACTGGAGGCTGAACAACAGACGGCTTCTGAACAACAGACAGCTTCTGCACACCCTGCTCCTGCGGCGGGTAGTACCCGTACATGTCCATCACGCCCGGCGCAGGATAACCCAACGGCGCGCTCGACACACCACTCTCCTGCGCGCCCATCGCGGGATACGGCGCCGCCAGCGGGTAGCCCAGCGGACTCGGCTGCGGGTACGAGACGGACCCCGCTCCATTAGGGTACATATCGAAATAGGGCACGGACTCGCCGTTAAACGTAGGGTACTCGGGCACGTCGTCGACCCAGCTCCCCGAATACACGCGCACACCGCTATCGTCGTAGCTCGTTCCAAACCCATTTCGCTTGCCGTCTTTCCAATTCCCGTCGTACACGCACACGCCGTTGTGGAACTCCTGGCCCGGTCCGCATCGCCGATTATGCTCGAACTTCCCCGTGAACAGCACGTTCTTCCGTCCCTTGTACTCCGTCCCGGAGCCGTGACGGTTGTACTCCAAATCGCTTACTGCCTCGTACTCGCCAACGTAGATCACTTCGCCGTTCTTGTCAAACTGGGTCATTTCCGCGCCGGTGAAGGTGATCGATATCAAATCCAGATTTCCCTCCGAAAAGGAGCAAATCTCGGATATGGACCCATCCTCGTGAAACCGCGCTCCCACTCCGTTCAACTTCCCCGTCACGGGATCGATGTAACCCATGCGTTCCAAGGTATTCGTCTTGTCACAGAAGAACGCGATGAAGCGGTTATCCTCCATGGCTCTCACTTGCGCGTTGAGTGGAACGCCGTCCTCGTATACGCAATACGAAACGAGGGAACCGTACATGTCCTTCTCCTGTCCAAGACCGTTGCGTTTCCCGTCCTTGTAGTAACCCTCGTAGGTCACAGATCCGTTTTGCTTCTCGTATCCGTATCCGTTAATCGTGTTGTGTTTGAACTCTCCCGTAAAGGAAATGATGCCGTTCGAGTACACGTTCGCGCTTCCCTCGATGGAGTCGTTCACATACGTGCATTCAAACTTGCGCACGCTGTTTTCATCAAGGAGGATCGCTTTTCCGTTCTTCATTCCATTTTCGAATACGCACTTCATCACCTCGTAATAGTGAGGGTGCTGGAAGTAGATGATCGCGTCTCCCTGAAGAACAGGACCCTTTGCGTCTATCCTGATATAGTCCACGCGATACCCTTCCAAATAGCCTCCGATATCGTTCACCGTGGCCACACATTCGTTATTTCCTGAATGAACTAAGGATTACATTTCGGAAGAAGGAGCGTCCCACTTTCTCTTTCCTCGTCAGGAACGAATCGCAACATGCTGTCTATCCAACCAGCACGTTTTTGAAGGGAGGGCGAAAACAGAATGAAAGAGCGGTGAGGATGGCAATTGCGCGGCTTCGGAGAATAGGGTGAGGAGACTCGATGGGAGGGACGAATGCCGCCCACTGTTCAGAATTGATTGGTTGAGCGCGATGAGCAACCCCTTTCTACAGCTTCTCGGAACGGTTGCAAGCCGAGACGGGTAGTCTCCTTCTCGTTTCCTTCTGAATCGCAGGCTTCTGAAAGACACGCTGTTGAGAGTGCAGGAAGGAAGCACTTTTGAAGTCCTAAACGACATGGTGTTCTTTTTGATTGAGCCCTCGGTCCTGTCGCCTTTTGACTGGATCGAAACAAATCACCAGTCTCTCTTTATGATCGCACGAGTAGTCATTACAGGTGCTGGTTCAGCGTAGGTTCCCTTGATCCAGGACATCACTGCATCAGACGAAGGCAAAACGATCACGAAGGATGTAATTCAAGTGTCGATGGAAATATAATGCTTAGAAGATGAACAGATTGCTGAAGGACACGCTGTTTCCCAAAATCAGTCACATCAACACGACAAACCAGCCTTTCCCTGTTTCTATTCTGTGCAGCTCATCACATGTAGGATGTGTATTCTGACGAAAAGAAAACCGTCCTCGACACGTCGTTCCTCGCTCCCTTGTCCTATGAGTGTGTTTCGTGTGTTCTGATGACATGTAGAGAGTCCTTTGAGATTCAGATGATGCGTTGCTACATGCGCCTTCTTCCCGATTCACCGTTCTTGCTGTTCTACCGAGACCAGAACGTGAACTACTGGTTGCTTCAGTCCTTCGATACGGATGGATCGTTTACCACTACGATCATCAATAAGGAGGAGTTGATTCCCATTCCCCAAATGAAGGAGCGGATTGCATCCGCGTTCCACTCTACCTCGTGTCAATTCGATTATAGGAGTGTATGCATGTTGTCTCCCTCACTGCACGCGCTGCATGTGATGTTGCAGAACACGCACCAAGAGTCATTCATTGCTGCATATTTCCATGCGTCGCATTTGAAGCAGTTGGAAGATGACGGTATGAGTCCGCCCTCGCAATCATCATGCGATCTTCTCCTGCGCTACGTCCCGCAGTCTGCCTCGACGCTCCTCCTCGAAGCCGATCGATTGGGCGAGGAGCTGGAGAGTATTCAGCACAATGCGCACAACCCGTCAGAGTGGCGTGAGGTGAAGACGGACGTGGAGGCGTTGACGGTGAGTTGTCGTGATGACGCGTGAGTCCTAGTCCGCGGATGTCACCATGGTGCTGTACAAGCAGGGCTGCTCCTGCGACTCCGCGGAGCAGGCGGCAGCCACGCTCAGACAGTACTTGTACGCCATCCCCACTCAAACCCCCACGCCGTGCGTCCCGTCGACGAACACCACGCGTCTGGCGGACGTCGTGCGCAGAGGGCTGGCGGTGGTGAAGCAGTTGTTGGTGGAGACGGACGAGCGCGAGAAGGAGCGTCTGCTGGGAGCGTGGACGCAGGAGGTGGACGCGCAGAGCGATCTGTTGGCGATGTGGCGCGAAGCGGGTCTGTACTCCATTCAGAGGAGAATCGCGTTGGCGTTCCAAGCGAAGCATCTGATCACCTCGCTGTCGGACGCGCCCGTGGCTGGCGAGCACGCGGCCCTTCTGCTCCAGCAGTCGCTGCGTCTTCTGGGCTTCGTGAACCTGATCGAGTCGTTTGTGGGGGATTGTGCGCTGTGTGAGGAGTAGACATGCCTGCAGAGCAACGACGTGCAGTACTGCGTGAGCATCCTGGAGAAGGCAGTGGCGTCGTCAGTGGCGTCCACGATGCTGATTGCACTGCCCGCGGATATGGCGATGAAGATGGTTCCGTCGTTGCCGTCTCCGGAGATCCTCGCGGTGCGCTGTGTGTACGAGGAGGGAGCGGAGGTGCAGTTGGAGTTGAAGGAGAAGGAGACGGAGCGCGTGGTGTTGTTCATGGAGAAGGAGAGCATGAAGGAACGGTGCTTGTCCAGCGACGAACGGCTCGGTTTGAAGAATCGGTTGGTGGAGTGCTGCGGGGAAGAGGTGGCGACGAAGTGTGCTAGGGCAATGGAGAAGCGGTTGAGTGAGAGTGGGAAGGAGGGGTATGCGGTGTTTGATGTTTCCAAGAAGGTGGGAGTGATTGGGGTGTAGTTTGTTTGTTGGAGAAAGGAATGTGGTGGTTTGGGGTTGTGTGGAAAACAGAAAGAGAAAGCTATTGTACATGGATTGAAGATCAACGTACGAAAGACTGAAAAGGGCCGATGTCTATTCATGAGAGGAGGACAAAGTGAGTACTTCCTCGGATTGTGGTATCTCTTTTGTAATCGAAGGCATGAGGAAGATACACATAACCGAAATAGGGCAAGTCTAAACGTCATTTCATACGAATGAGAATCACCCTCAAGAGTTATGTGATAATGATAACTGAATGTGTAACTATCACTGCTGACAGTTGCAAGTAGCCTAAGTATAGGCAAGTCTAGTCAGTCAAGTCTCCTTCACTTCACCACTTCGCAGTACCAGTGCACTTGATTCATCGCGCCAGTTGAACATGAATGCATTCTTACCCATTTGAACGGATTCCAGTTCAGGCAAGTCTAGTCAATCACTCTCATCACAATCACATACTCTCGTACACAACACGAGAACAATTCTTGAATGCCTCCCTACCAAAGACGAGTGACTTGAGAGAAGGCATGTCTAGTCATCACACAGTCAGAATGAAGATACTCTTCAACTCCAATGAAGCATAATGGAAATTGTAACTCACTTTTTCCATTTCACCCATTTCAATCGTTTTCAATGCATCCACGCTCTCAATCTCACACACAGTATAGTCACTGAACGCATAACGGCCCATTATCAGCTTCTTCAACTTGGGACAATTCTTCAAATAGAAGTGACGATCTGGATCTGCACCAAAACCACCTTTATGCTGCGTGAAGCTGTTCATCCCAATCACCACAATCTCCAACTCACTCAACCCAATCAACTTCACCTTCTTCACATTCTCAAAACACCGACTCTCAACCCTCAATTCTCTCAAATGCGCAAACACACTCAAATTCAATACAGTGAAATCCTCATCATTGCCGTATCTATCACTCACACACAATTCTTCAATGAGGTTGTGTAACAGCTCACTCCCAAACACAATCTCCACTCTCTTCTGGTAATCGCGTTCACCATTCATCCATTCACCATCATACATAACAGCACCATTCCGATCAAACTGAGTGCCTCGTCCACAACGCATCCCACCACACCACTCACCGTCATACTCCACCATCGAGATGCCAGTGTGATACGTGCGACCATAACACACATTCACATCACCCACTCGGAATCCCTCATATGCTTTCTCATTGTCCTTGTCATACAACACACCCCAACCACACGGCTCATCGTTCAACACATCTCCCTCCCAACGATCGCCTTCCACACTCAAATCCACAATCGCATTGTGTTGAAGTCTACTCAAGTCCAATCCATCCATGCCCAACAGTTCCTTCTTACTCACATCCACTCTAATACTTCTTCCCATGCCGTCATACTCAACAATCACGTCATTAGGCAGTCTCATTACGCCTTCCAGAATGTGAGACACTTTCCAACTCTTGTTACAGTCCAATGTGAGATAGTTGTGCTGAGAGTGAGTCGGATTAGTGACTGTCTTGAAGAAGCAGCACTTCCACATGAAATGTTGAAGGACTAGAGACTTGACTCCCTTCTTGATCCTCTTCACGGTGTTTCTCACGAAGGGGTGCTAATCGTCATATCGTAACAAGAGAACAACCATCAACAAATCCTCCACTGACGCTCGCTTATTCACATCCTTCACCAAGCATCTCTTCACGAAATCAATCATACACGAAGACCATCTTGACGAAGTGAGAGAAGGAGAAGGCTTGTTCAACACTTCGTCCTTGAACTCTTCTGACGTCATTCTAGCATACGGATTCTTGCCTTCACCCATCTCAATGATGCTCATGCCCAACGACCACACATCACTCTTCAACACAGCATCATTCTCGCACTCTTCTGGAGCCATATACAACCAACTCTCACACATTGAGCTTCTTCTGAAGCAGGAGTGTTCCAGTTGTACAGACAATCCGAAATCACTCAACTTCACTACTCCACTCTCACTCATCAACAGATTGTTGGGTTTGATCTCCTATTCCTCAACAACCACTACAATCTCTCACTCCATGAATCACACTTCTCTCGTGAAGATACGACAAGCCCAACAAACAACAACTCACCACCTCACTCAATTCCTTCTCACTCAAACGATTTCCACTCTTTAGATATCCTCCCACTGAACCATATGGACAATACTCCCTCACAATCTACAGTATGACGTAACTAGCCGTAAAACGCACCCACAACTCCTTCTCCCTTTTCAGCACATCATAATAGCCCACAATCAACGGCGATCGGCACTCCTTCAACAGCTGATACTCATTCTCGATCTCCTCCTCCAGCTTCACCTTCTTCATCACCACCCGCTTGTTCGCCACCACGTCCATGGCAACAAACGCTTCTCCGTGAGTACTATCCATAATCCACCCCAAACACCGCCTATCCAGCTCCGAGTTGTGCTTCAATTCTGTATACATCGTCCAAGCAGTTGCTCATAGCCAGTATAGCAAAAGATTTATGACAAACGGAAAGAAGAGTCGAGGGGGATTCGTTTCAGGTTCGACTTCTTGTTAATGAATTCGTTATCTCTTTCCTCTCAAAACCTCGCAGATGTATTCCTCATGCGTTTTCGCTGCACTCAACTCATCCCCATCCTCTCCTTAACCATCTCACCCTCAATCAAGCGTCGTCACCCCAATCCATCACCATCCCATTACTTCTTTCACAAGCACTCCATCACCATCAAGAAACAAGCAGGAAACCAAACCCCCACGAAAGACACTATACACACACCTCCCTCCGAAATCCACTCCCCAATCCACTCCAATCCACAACTCCCTTATGAAGACGCGAAAACCTCCTTCCCGCCCTTTTTCATTATCCTCCATTATGAGCAACTAGCATGCGCATATTGAACATCGCAGAAAAGCCTTCCGTTGCGAAGGAAATATCGAACATCCTGTCTCACAATCGTTGCTCCTACGTCGCATCTGTGCCAACTCCTTACGAATAGAAGCAGGGACTGTCCAAATTCAACCCCATATTCGAGTTTCATTGCCAGGTGCTCTCCCAGGACGACCAAATGGTGTTTTCGTCCATGGCGGGACATATGATGAATCTAGACTTCTCCCAAGAATATTCGTATTCCTTTCATCCATTCTCAATCAGTAGCAACTGGAACAACGTCGATCCATTCGTCCTCTTCACCGCGCCCGTTTACAAAACGGTGAAGGACGACATGAAGCAGATCTATCGTTTTGCCGCACTCGTTTCTTCACTTCTAGAGCAGATCCAAAAGGAAGCTCGTTCCTGCCAGGCGCTCTGTCTGTGGCTCGACTGTGATCGCGAGGGCGAGAACATCGCTTTCGAGGTCATCGATTGCGTGAAGAGGGTGAACAGCGGCATTCGGATTGTCCATATCCTTTCCCCCACTACCCCGCTTCCCTTTACAAGAACGAGCGCACTTCTCCGCCTTGATTCCGAACGACATCTTCCAGGCAATTCGCACGTTGACGCCTCCCGACGAGAACCAAGCCAAGGCTGCGGACGCGCGACAGGAAATCGATCTGCGAATCGGATGTGCGTTCACTCGGTTCCAGACGCTCCTCATTCGCAATCACGTGCTGGGCGTCGATTCTGTCGTATCCTACGGTCCCTGCCAGTTCCCTACGCTTGGCTTCGTCGTAGAACGCTATCTGCAGCGAATCGTGAGTGGCATCGACGCATTGACTCATCCGAAGAACTTTGTTCCCGAACCCTTCTGGTTCATCCAGGCCAGCATTCTCGCCCCGGATCCCACCGCCCCCGCCCCGAGAGTGGTGAAACTCAACTGGGCGCGCAATCGCGTGTTCGACCAGCTCGTCGCCGTCACGCTCTACAACCTCATTGCGGACGAGAAGGAGGGCACTGTCATCAAGTATGTCCGTCATCTTCGCTTCCCCCTCTAGAATGACCGAAAAAGTCAGGAATAAGTTCAAGCCGCTTCCGCTCAACACCGTCGAACTGCAAAAGCGGTGCGCACGGTTTCTCAAGATCGGTTCGGAGGAGGCAATGAAGATCTGCGAGATTCTCTACCAGAAGGGCTACATCAGCTACCCTCGAACCGAAACCGCCATCTTCCCCGCGGGAACCGACTTCACCTCGCTGATTCAGACCCAGTGTTCCAACCCCTGGAGCGATTACGCGTCACGTCTCCTGAACGAGAACGGCTTCGCGCCGCCGCGCAGCGGGAAGGGTGACGACCACGCGCACCCGCCCATTCACCCCACCAAGGCGCTGGACCGCGAGGGAGCGAGCCGTCTGGGGAAAGACATCAACCCGAACAAGGCGCTGGCGATCTACGAGTACATATCGCGACACTTCCTGGCGTGTTGCAGCAAGGACGCGGTGGTGGCGGAGACGGGTGAGAGCCGGTGTGGGGTGTGACGGACAGAGCTGGAGGTGAGCGTCGGCAACGAGGTGTTCCGCGCGAAGGGAACCATCGTGAAGGAACGCAACTACCTGGACGTGTTCAAGTACGAGCGGCTGACGGAGAACCTGCTCCCGCCCCTCCGGGTGGGCGAGAAGGTCGCACTCGCGTCGCTGTCTTTCGAGGAGGGCAAGACGACGGTAGGAGCAGTGCGAGGACTTAACCGCAGGCGCCGGAGCTGCTGTCCGAGCCGGAGCTGATCGCGCTGATGGACAAGGAGGGCATCGGCACGGACGCGACCATCGCCGAGCACATCGCCACCATCCAGAAGAGGAACTACGCGGAGAAGAACGAGGCGGGGCGCTTCACGCCGACGAAGATCGGAGTGGCGCTAGTGGAGACGTGAGCGTGAGGAGGTGTGCTGACGCCAAGGTACATGGAGTTGAAGTACCCGCTGTACAAGCCGTACCTGAGAGCGCACATGGAGCGCGAGTGCACGGACATCTGCTCGGGCAAGGCGCACTTCCAGGAGGTGATCGACAGCTGCATCGGCGAGATGTCCGCCGTGTTCATGAACGTGGGGACATGCCCGCGGGATGAGGCGTAGATCGTGAGCGCGAAGGAGCAGTTCCGAGAGACCTTCACGCGCTTCCTCACCTCGTCCACGACCCTGTCGCTGCGCGTGGCGTCCATCGGAACCGTGCTGAACGACCACTACTGCGTGTGTGGGCAGTGTGGAGGCGACATGGCGCTGCAGGCGCAGAAGCAGGCAACGAATGTGATGCGGTGTTTGGTGTGCGCGTCGTGCAGTCTCTCGCTGTCTCTGCCGATGAAGGGCTCGCTGGCGGCGCTGCAGGAGACCTGCCCGATCTGTCACTACCAGCTGGTGCAAGTGACGCCTGCGGAGAGCGACAGCGAGGGGTATGTGGTGTGTCCGTACTGCTACAACAACCCGTCCAGCAAGAACGGGATCGACATCGAGGACCTGGGCTTGGGAGAGACGCTCCCTTGCTTCAAGTGTAACGCTGTTTGTTCACACGCGAGTGGGAGTGGGTGCGAGGGGTGACGATCAGAGCTTCAGGAGATTCCGTTGATGCGTTGCTATCACTGCAGAGTGGGCGTGTTGCTGTTGAAGCAGCAGCGGAGCGGGTTCCGCGTGAAGTGCAGCAACGAGAAGTGTCACTGCGGCGTGCTGTTCAAGGAGGCGATTCGGAACGTGAAGCTGAGCGGGAAGGGCTGTGATCGCTGCTCGGGTGGGACGTGCGTTGCCGTGTTGAGAGTAGAAATGCTGGGAACGCCCGTGCCGACGCTCCAGGTGACGACGGACGCGACCTCCTTCGAGCTGTGCGTGTGCGGGCACGACATCTCGCTCGTGCAGTACGGCGTGCAGTTCCTGCGCCCGATGGACATGGCGGTGGCGCCCTTCTCCGCGAGCGAGCTGAGTCAGCCGTACGTGGGCGTGAAGGAGAAGAAGCACGCGCTGGAGAGCGAGGTGAAGAGAGACCTGACGGGGCGTGGGCGGTAGTGTGGAGAGTGAGGCGTAGAGCTGGCGTGGCTGGCGCCCATCGTGTCGCAGGCGAAGAAGAAGGGAGCGAAGCTGAGCGGTCCGTCGATCACCTCGCAGGGGCGTTATCGTGCCATCGCGCCGCGCCAGGTGGCGACGCAGTCGTCGTTCGTTCAGCAACCGCAGCCGTCGTTCCCTTCACAGATGCCCACCGTGATCCAGTCGCCAATGTTCCGTCCGCAGCAGCCGTCCTTTGTTCCTCAGTCGGCGTCCTTCAATGCTCAACCTTCCTTCACTCCCCAGCCTCCTCAACAATCCTCATTCACCCCTCAACCCTTCAATGCTCAACCTCCTCAACCTTTCACCCCTCAGCAACAACCCCCGCGCTGCCACCACGGAGACCGCTGCATCATCCGGCAGGTCAACCAAATCGGTCCCAACAACGGCAAGCGTTTTTACTGTTGTCCGCGCCCTATCGACCACTGCAACTTCACCCAGTGGATTCCGAGTCCCTCTGCACCCGACCCAAACCCCACGCTCTTCAACACCCCTCAACCCAACACAACTCCTTTCAACACCCCTCAACCCAACACAACTCCCTTCAACACCCCGCAACCCAACACAACTCCCTTCAACACCCCTCAACCCAACACAACTCCTTTCAACACCCCTCAACAACAAGCCCCGCGCTGCGACTGCGGCGAGCCCTGTGCGCTGCGCACCACTACAAAACCCGGACCGAACGCGGGCAGGCAGTTCTACGTGTGCGCCAAGCCGCGCGAGCAACAGTGCAAGTTCTTCGTGTGGGCGGACGAGGTGGGAACGGCAAAACGGAACTACGAGAGCGATGTGGTGTGCTTCAAGTGTGGACAAAAGGGACATATGATGAGCGCGTGTCCCCAAAACCAGCGCGGAAAGAGAAAGGAAATGACCCAGCACAAGACGAAGCCTCCGACGACGCGGACAGCGAGGAAGTGTGGACTGTGTCACAAGGAAGGACACACGAGGAAGACGTGCCCGCTGGCGAAGCAGCAGACGAGCGATTACCAGTGCGATTATGGCTGTGACTATGGAGACTTTGGTCCTGAGGACATCGACGGAACGGTGTACTGGGAGTCGTAGTTGTATCCTTTTCGGTTTCTTTTCCCTCGTCCCTGTTTGTTGTCACTCGTTCAAATCCGACACGATGGAAAGTCGCGATATCGATTTGTCCAAGCTTACCGTAACTGATCACAACGCCATTCTCATTCCTGTAGAAGGAGCAGCTGGATTCCGAGTGTAGGAAGAGAAACCTCCCCACTTCGGGCACAACAAACGAAGTTGTATGTCATAAGTAAGAAGAAACTCACAGCGTAGATAAAGAGACTGACGGTGGCAATCGAGATCGCCAAGAACCAAAAGCAGGTACGGAATGCACGATGGAATAGAGTAATCCCGTAGGAAGTGCAGAAGGAAATAAAGGAAGTCAAACAGGAAGAAGTGGAGGAAGACGACAGCGACGACGATATTGGTCCAATGCCGATGAAAAAGGAGGAGGTGGAAACGAAAGAACCCGTAAAGAAGGAGTCCTATGAGCTTGCCGATTTGCCCTGCGCTGCGATGTACGAGAAGTCCTACACACACCCATCGCACGTGCTGCTGACCTGTGTCACGCCCAAAACCGATTTCCTCTACACGGCGAGTATCAACGGTAGCGTGAAGATTTGGAAGAAGTTCCCTACCGTATTCCACACTCCTCCTCTTTTAGCTGTAGGGCATCGAGTTCGTGAAGCACTTCTACGCCCACAAGGAATCCGTGACGTCGCTGGTGTCCTCGTTCAACGGACTGTTCGTGGCGTCCGTGTCCGAAGACAAGACCATCAAGATCTTCGACGTGGAGGCGTTCGACCTGATTCGCATCATCACGCTCGACTACGTCCCCGGCCCCGCCGTGTGGGTGTACAACAAGGACATGCAGACGTAACTCCACCCAACCAGAATGACGCCTAGTCCCCTTCTGGCGGTGACGAACAGCACGACGCACGACATCAACGTGTATGACATCGACGAGTCCACAGTCAAATACACCTTCAAATACCACAAAGCACCCATCGTCGGCATCGTCTACAACGAGGCGAAGGACTACGTCGTCTCGCTCGACAAGGCTGGCGTGTTCAACTACTGGACGCCGCAGGACGGTAGTGTGCCCAAGCAACACCTCGAGTACCGTTTCCAAGTCACCACCGACTTGATCACGTTCAAGAAGAACGGCGTGGCACCGCTGTCTCTCTCGATGAGCCGGAGTGGCGCGCGGATGGGTGTGTTTGCTGCGGACTGGAAGGTACGACGCACACTGCGCGTGACATGTAGTTCTATGTGTTCGGCGTGTCGACAGGCAAGTTGCTCCGCGTGTTCGACGAGTCGGTGGAGCTGTACAAGGAGCAGTTGGAGAAGAACGAGCTGGCGCTGGACGTGTTCCACTTCAACAAGAAGCTCAAGACGGAGCTGCTGATCCAGGAGAAGGCGAAGAACGAGGGTCTGGACTCGCCGATCAACTGCGTGTTCGACCAGACGGACCGGTATGTGCTGTTCGGGTCGTTCATTGGAATCAAGATCATGGACGTGGGTGCGTGGGAGGCGCGTGACGGATAGCTCGAAACGGGAGAGAACGCGGTCACGATGGGTGAGGTGGAGAACACGGAGCGTTTCATGAACGTGAGCTTGTTCCAGGGGATCGCAAAGGTGTCGTCGCAGGTGAGAGCGTGTGTGTGGGATGAGGCGTAGTTGCAGAATAGCCTGAAGAAGGCGAAGAAGAACGAGACGATCAAGTCGGCGGAGGAGATGAAGGAGGAGTTGAAGAAGAAGCGATTCGACGGAGGTCGCGACAGCGAGAGCGACCCTTCGATCTTCGCCACGTCCTTCGAGAAGCGTCGGTTTTACATTTTCACGCGCCGCGAGCCGGACTCGGACGCTGCGGAGCCGCGCGACGTGATCAACGAGAAGGAGGTGGCGGAGGATGACATTCTGAAGGAGGAGGGCGAGGCGCCGAAGCACTTCTACGCGAAGAGAGTGGTGCTGCACACGACGATGGGCGACATCGAGCTGGAGCTGTGGGAGAAGATCGCGCCGCTGGCGTAGGAGAGGAGAAGGGGTGTGAGGGGTAGTGTGGAGAACTTCTCGAACCTGTGTCGCGACGGCTACTACGAGAACGTGACGTTCCACCGCGTGATCAAGGGCTTCATGATCCAGGGCGGCGACCCGACGGGCACGGGCTACGGCGGCGAGAGCATGTGGAAGCGTCCGTTCGAGGACGAGATCGTGAAGGGCGTGGAGTTCGACAAGCCGTTCCTGCTGGCGATGGCGAACGCTGGCAGGTGCACGAACAACTCGCAGTTCTTCATTACGACGGTGCCCACGCCGTGGCTGAACGGGAAGCACACCATCTTCGGGAAGGTGCTGAAGGGTCAGAGCGTGGTGAAGGACATCGAGCGCACGCGCGTGATGAACGAGAGTGGCAAGCCCTTCGACGACATCAAGATTGTGAGTGCGGATACGTATTCTTCTTTGTGTGTTTGTTGTTGATGCGTGGGGATTGCTTATTTGGAGTGCTGTGTCATGTTTCGTTCAGCCGAACAGAGAGATGCTTTGCAGAAAGGAGGAAAGAACAATGGTCTTCGCAAAGGACGTGAGCAAGGGTGGGAATGGATGTAGGTGAGGTGGTAAGCACTCCATTCCATTTTCACTCTCCAAATACGACTCGTTGTGAATCGTCTTCATCACACTCCTCTCTCACCTGTTTGCAGTTGCAACAATCCGAGCTCGCTTTTCTGTAGTGATTCCACGTGTTGGAAAGAAGGGATGGAACGAAGAACTCGGTACTCGAATTGTGTTCTGCAGGAGCAAGTTCGCGCTCGCTCGTTCCCTCGTGGTCTTTTTCATTATTTCTTATTCTGATCAACTTGAACTACTACTTATACGAAATGAACTCTGATATTGCGAACCTGTTGCACAAGGCGAGAATGGACTCCATTAGTGGAAACGTCGTCAACTGCCTCTCTACGTACCTCCTCTTCATGTTGTCTCATCACTAGTTATGTGTATGCCATGGGGGTGATCGAGCAGAGAATGGGCCTTCCCAACCTGTCTCCCGAAGAGAAGCAGTCCCTGACCTCGATGCTGCAGAACGTGACCGAGGAGTACAGCGCTCTTCGCGCCATCTACCCCAACGTCGCCATCCCCACGCCCAGCGAGCAGCAGCCCCCGATGGGTTACCCCAACGCGCAGGGTTCCATGTCTGTGTACGCAATGCCTCCCGCTGCGTCGACTGAAGCATCGTCTGAAGTGCCTTCTGACTCGCAAGCCACCTTCCCCGAGCTGCCGAAGCTGGAGGACGAAGCGATTGCGCAAGAGGTGCCGACGACGGAGAGAAACATCGTGGACGACATCAAGCGTTCATGGGAAACGGGCGTGAACAATGTGAGGGAGTACATGAAGGATCCTCACGTGGGTGTTGTGGTGATGGCGTGACGTGTAGTTCAAGGAGGACTGTCAGAAGAGTGTGGACGATGCGAAGAAGTGGGTGGACGAGCACGAGGACGTGAAGAAGGCAATTCAGGTAGTTGGTTCGTGTGTGCAGTGACGCATAGTTCGCGACTGGCGTGTTCGTCGCGTTTGCGAAGGGATTAGTGATGCTGGCGCAGACCTTCCTCCATGAAATGAAGCTTGTGACCTCTCCCGAAGAGAACAAGCCGTCCACCGAGGTCCCCAACCCGGTGAAATCGAACCCCGTCGAGCCCCAGTCGGCAGTGAAGCCCACCCAAGCGTAATCCTGTGTTTTCCCTTTCAGGATTCTTTGTACCATTCGTGAACATCGTTCTTGTTTCTTACTCAACACTCCTGCTTCTCAAACGACGCCAGTTCTGATGGGAAGTGACGACCATTCTGACAAAGAAGTGACGACCATTCTGACAAAGAAGTGATGATCAAACAAACACACAACACAAACTGGTCGATTGCTGACTGGATGCGCGTTCTGGACGACGCGGACAGGGCTCCTTTCGACAGAGCGGTGGGGAGAACGTTCTTTGAGATATCCTTCAAGCTATCTCGAATGCTCGTCGTGCCTACACTCCAACACCCGCCTCTCCCCTACCATGGTTCCACAGCGCGACGCACGTCTCGATCACGCTGTTCACCACCTCCTCGTACACCACCGTCGACAGCGTGGCTTTGATGAACTGGAACAGCTCGCCCATCACAGGCAGCGTAGTCGTCGCCGGGTCGCTGATGCCTACGCCTCACGCCACTACCACACCCGTACGGTTCGCGATGGTGTTGATGAGACGCGAGAAGCCGAGCGACAGATTCAGCGCAACGTCCGTGACCTCGTCCAGCTTCAAATCCAGGTCCGTTTTCGTCTTCAGGGAGGACGCGTTCTCCGTGAGACTGCGATAAGTGAATCGCAGCACTTCGAGGAACCGCTGATCGGTGATGAGCTTCTGGAGACTGCCTTCTACGGGTGATCATCGCCAACGAGACGCACTCTGCGCGTACTGATCGAGCAGCGAGAAGAAGAGGCGAGTGAAATGGGCCCTCTTTCTGGATTTGGTTAAGAAGTCGCAGATCGTGCCAACGTACGACGGCTCGTCCTCCATCAGACAGAAGTTCTCTTCTAGAGCTCACACGGCGCAGCGACAGCCCACGGTAGGAGCCGATGCGAAGCAGCAGCGTCGCCGAGAGCACGACGATCTTCTCCTCCTGCGGGTTGCGCGTGTTGAGGAAGAGGCGGATGGTGGCGAGGAGGCCGCCGATGAGTGTCGGGTCGTCCAGCACGATGTGATGACCGTCTAGGAATGATGGGTGTGCGAGAGAGCGACGGAGGAAGAAGCAGTGAAGGAGGTCGAGCGCGTAGAGGCGGACGGTGCGGAGAACGGCGCGCGACTCGGTGCTCGACACGCCCGCGGAGGAGGTGTACTGTGACACTTCAGGAGAGAGACGCGCGTCGTCGTCGGCGTTGGAGAGCGTGATGAGCGAGACGAGGATGGACGGGAACGCGAGGTCGCTGAGTGTGTTGAGCAGTGCCTCCGTTCGTTCGGTAGGTGTACAGGAAATGTTTCCTTCCGTTGCCATTCCCACGCCCTCAGCTGACGTATCCACTCCTCCTTCTGACGCACCCACTTCTTCACTCGACGCACCCACACACGTCATGCGAATCATCTTCGCGAACACCACGAGCAGACTTTCCGACGGGTACCGATGCAGATTGGCGATCAGCGCCTGCAGGTTGCCCGCCTCCATGAAGGTGTCGACGAGCGCGGCTACACGTGAGCGAGCCGACACACACCGACGATCCGTGGCGAGACAGAAGACGAGGAGCTGATGCAGGAACAGCGTCACGTTGATGTTGGTCACCGCGTCCAACCGCTCGCAGATCTGCGCGACGAGCGAGGGCTGGATGAAGGGAGAGTGCTTCGCTAGAACTGAGTGGTGCCCATCTCGCTTACAGTTGTAGCACAGCAGCGAGAAGAGCGACATCACGTAGTCCATCAGCACCATCTCGTCCGTGTGCACCTGCAGGGCGATGGGCAGCGGCTCGGCGGCTGACTCCGATTCGAGCGGAACCGAGTGGATGAAGCAGGGCTGGAAGAGAGCCTCGTAGAGGAAGCGGAGGAGCTCGGTGACTTCCTTTTGGTTCTCCTCGATGCGGTGGACAGTGTCCTGGACGAAGATGCGCAGCAAGTAAACGAAACACAATTCCACGATGTGGAAGTAATCGCTGTAGGAGTGCGATTCCTGGATAAACGAATTGATGCAGTTCATGACGGGCGTGAAGCCGATCGTGCGGATGAGTTCGTTGTGGTAGGTCTCTACGCGTGATGCGAATGCGCGACGCGTCACCGTTGGCCGCAATTTGGTTCAGAATCACGACGAAGTAGCGACACATCATCACGGAACACTCCCTGTCCTGGAATATGTACGACAGTTTCAAAACGAGCCCGTTCTCCAAAAACCACTTCATGTGGTCGGCTACACGTGAACGCATCCAAGGACAACGAACACAACTGGAGGAGCTCGGCGACAAGAGAAAGGGTGAGAGCGAGCACATCCGTGGTGTACTGATCCGGCTGTGAAAGGATGTAGGAGCAAATCTGGCAGAGACCCGTCAGGATCGGCTTCGGGAAGTGGATTACTGAGAATGAGCGGGAACAGCCGAACTTACTATCGCTGTGCAGATTATCGAGCACGAGGAGAATGGTCGTGCAAACAGAATTGCTTTCCCGCTGACTGCTGAGCAGGCTGATCAGCGAGGCAACCAATTCTTCCAGCGTTTTGCTGTTCGCGAGTAGCGTAGAGAGCCGGTTCTTCTTATGAAGGCAGTAGATGGTTTGCGACAGAACCAGGGAACACTCCGACAGCACGCGCTTGTCGCACGACATGTTCTTCGAGGTTTGAATAATATACTGTATGGTATCCGAAAAGAGAGTCAGAGTGGACTCTGTCACGAGGAGCTCGGAATCGCTCATGTAACAATTCCGAAGCAGCTTGAACGCGGGAATAAGATACTGAGCATTCGATGCGTCCGTTGATTTCAGACAATAGTGGATGTGATCGAGAATGGCATCCAACTCCTTCTGCATAGCGGCAATCCTTTCTACACAACGAGCGTTACAGAATCCAAGGACAATTCACGCGGGAGGAAGATAACAGTGTCACAACCCAATCTCCCAAAAGGAGTCATCTCCTCACTCCTGCTTCTGCTGCGCGCACCACAGCGTCTCCATTGAGAGGAATGGACATCGCTGGAAAGACTTGTCTTATTTGCTCTCTCTCCACTTCTACAGATCTGAAATCGAGATTGCGCTCCAAATCAGCCCCGTTCAGCGCTCCGTTGCGGAGGCGAGTTGAATGAAACGGCGCTGAAACGCCCGCTCTCTCTGGGTTCCACTCAATATCGTTGTGAATTGCGTCTTCACAAGCACATTCAAAATGGCTTTCAGTACGTATTGCGTCCCGTGATGAGATCGCGTCCCCCTTCTGGTCCGTTCTGATTTTTGCTCTAGATGATAATGGTCGTGGAAGAGGTGGCTTCTCCGGAGGTCGCGGAGGCAGAGGCGGTGGTCGCGGCGGCGATCGCGGTGGCAGAGGCGGTGGTCGTGGTGGTGCGCGTGGCGGCCGTGGTGGCGCTCGTGGAGGTCGCGGTGGTCGCGGAGGTGCGCGTGGAGGTCGCGGAGGCGCTCGCGGAGGCTCGAAGGTGACCGTGGAGCCACATAAGTGATCATTGGAGCTGGGGAGTGAGCGGTAGGTTCAAGGGAGTGTACATTGCGCGCTCGGCCAAGGAGGACGTGCTGTGCACGCGCAACTTTGCTCCCGGCTGTACTGTCTACGGAGAGAAGAAGATTTCGGTGGACGCTCCTGTTTGCTTTGTTCGACGCGCGTGACGACTAGGGTGCTACCGGAGAGAAGATCGAATATAGACAATGGAATCCGTTCCGTTCAAAGCTGGGCGCTGCCATTCTCGTAGGGCCTCCTTCTGGGAGTCACGCGTAGGGCGGTATTCGCAACATCTTCATGGAGCCTGGAAGCAAGGTGCTGTACCTCGGCGCGGCTTCTGGAACCACCGTCTCTCACGTGTCCGATATTGTCGGCTCCGTACGCCCTTTCGCTTTGGCTCACGAGTAGGAGGGCGCTGTGTACGCCGTGGAGTTCTCCCACCGCCCGGGTCGCGACCTGCTGAACGTGGCGAAGACGCGCACGAACATCGTGCCGATCATCGAGGATGCGCGCCATCCTCTGAAGTACAGAATCATCGTGCCCATGGTGGACACGATCTTCGCGGATGTGGCGCAGCCGGACCAGGCGCGTATCGTGGGCATCAACGCCAAGTACTTCTTGAAGACGGGCGGCCACTGCGTGATTTCGATCAAGGCGAGCTGCATCGATTCGACGGCGTCGGCGGAAGCCGTGTTTGCCGCGGAGGTGCAGAAGCTGAGAGAGGAGCACTTCAAGCCGCTGGAGCAGTTGACGCTGGAGCCGTACGAGCGTGACCACGCCGTGGTGACGGGAGAGTACAGACCTAATGCCTAAGCCTTCGTTTATTTGTGTTTTATAGCTGGTGTTTGTGGGAAACAGGAGAGATATCGATTACACCAACCCATCTCACGGAGTTTAAGCAGTGAGGATGCAGGCGCCTCCAGCAGCCTTGATCTTCTGCTCAGCAATGCTGCTGATGAACTTGGTCTTCA